>WBZO01000590.1_pt1 | contig 72433 bp, 74 predicted proteins | sample 5204261 | NCBI WGS metagenome assembly WBZO01 (sample SAMN12412400, study PRJNA552823) | activated sludge metagenome | isolation source: activated sludge from anammox sidestream of wastewater treatment plant... | place: USA: North Carolina | collected 2017-09
AGTACTTCCAAATTCGAAAGTGTGACGTTACCCCGTTGTATCGGCAGTAGATTTTCAATAAGCTTGAATTGCGATGCGGATATTTCCATTTGACAATTCTAACAGAAATAGTGTTAACAGGCCCTAGGTGGGTTAATAACACCATTTTGCTGATTCAGGATGAATTTTCCGACAATTAGTTTGCCCACCACCGTCATTAGATTCTGGTTGGTGGCTAACCGCACGAAGACAGGATCACCATGCGTAAGCAGTGCCCGAATTGTGTGGAATTCGTTTGCGCTGCGTAGACGTGCTTCGCCATACGTTTGGATATAATCTGCTCGCGTCTGGTTAAAAGCTTCAGATAGTTGTTTGAGCTCGTCCGCAGTGTAGCCCGAATCGAGAATCGCATAGCCGAGGCGCCTGACCTGCTCGGCGATTTCATCCAACTCAGACGCGGGCTTATCCTGGACGAGCACGCCGTAACTTGCATCGGGAATGTGGCTAATGTTTGTCCTCATGTGACTACTCCATTTCAGATACGTTTCGGTAGATATGCCGAATGATGGTGTAGGGGCGTTGCTTCACCTCGGAAAAAATCTTGGAGAGATAGATGCCTTGCACACCCAGGAAAAAAATAATCAGACCAGAAAAAAACCAGATGGATGCAATGAGAGATGTGTATCCACTCGGTGGAGATGAAATGAAGAAATAGCGTAGAAAGAGGTAGGCGATAAACAACAGTGCCGAGAGCGAAATAAATAAACCCGAATAGAACGTATAAACTAGCGGCAAGCTACTAAACGATGTGATAGCGTTGACTAGGTGACCGAATTTTCCAGACAACGTGTAACTCGTAGGGCTGGTCGAATGCTTACGAACTAACTGAGTGGCTTGCTTAAACCCAGTGATAATCCACAAGCCACCAATGTTCAATTCCCGTTCTCGGTGGCTCAGCAGAGCTTGCACGTAGCGCGTTGTCATGAGCCGGGCAGTCACGATATTGTCGGGCTGGTTTATTCCGGTTAGCTTGCGGAAAATCTTGTAGAAAACAGCGCCTGAGCTCCTTTCAAAGGCACCACCCTTGCGTTCTCCCTGCGCGCCATAGACAACATCGCATCGCTCTTGGTCCATCTGCTCGTTGAATTTCAGAAGCCATTCAGGCTCCTCCTCCAAGTCGCTATCAATCAAAAAAACTCGCTCCCCCTTTGCGTGCGCCAAGCCAGTCATCATCGCCTTGTGGTGTCCAAAATTACGCGACAAATCAACAACAACAACATGTGAATCCTGCTCCGTGAGTTTGACGGCCAAGTCCAAGCTGTTGTCTGGTGATCCATCGTTTACAAGGACTATTTCGTAATCGTCCCCAACCAGCCGCCTTGCCGTGGCACTCGCACGCTCGTGAAATTCGTTGATGTAGGGCGCAGACTGATAGAGAGTTGCGACGATCGAGAGCTTCATTTGAACAGTTGATCAAGGTTGAATGGGATATGTACTGCCAACAACCACCAAAAGGTGTTCTCAATCAACACAATCCCTTACGATTGGTTAGTTCGCCAGTAACCAAGCTGTGCAAGATCTTGTCATGAGTCAGTAATTGCGCGTTGCAAGTGAGCGCACTTGCAGCAATGATGGCATCCGGCAGCTTTACGCGGTAGCTACGACGCAAACCAATAACCATATCTTCAATCTCTTTGGTCAGGGGCAGATACTGGAGGCAGGCCAGTTTTACACTAATCAGGATTTCTTCTTCCGCAGTCAATCCCGGAAAACCCAGTAACTCCATACGAGTGATTGCGCTATAGCCGCAACGCCGGGTATCAATCTGCTGATTACTGATCATGGACAATGTTTCAGGATTGGATTTCAATAGCCCAAGAATAAAGTTGGTATCAAGCAGCCAGTCAATCCCATTCACGGCGCAGTGCCTCCTGTACTGCCAACGGTTCCCCGGCAAAGCAGGCTGAATGTTCCAGCCCACCGGCCATATCAATCAGCCGGAAAGGCTCATCTGGTTGCGGAGGCATATTCTTCTGGTGTAGAAATTCGGCAAAATCCAGCAACTCTGCCAGAGCAGCAGGTGGTAGCGTACTACTGAGTTTGTAAAGCCGTTCGATTGTTGACATTGTCATTCCTCTTTTCAACGTATCGAATCGATTATCCGATCAAATTTCCTGCTCGTCATATCGAAATGATCGTGAGATTATTCCACATACTTCATATAACGTTTCGCGTTCTTCCCGCAATTGAGCAACAAATCAAGAATGGTAACGCCATGTGTGAATTCCCCCCAGAGTTGCTGATATTCCGGATATCCGATGTAATCAAACCAGGTGAGTTTGATGCCATTCTCTTTAAAAACCTGCTCATCCACGTAATCTTTTGCCGCCGGGCCTGAGATGTACTCAGTGCCACCAGCCTGCACACAAAGGTCAGCAAGGCGTTCGGTCTTGCCATCGAGCAGGGTGTAATCCCAAGAATTTTTAATTACCGTCTTGATCCCCAAGTAGTTGCAGATGGCTTCAATAAATCTCCTGTTCGATTGTGAAATATGGGTAAAGGTCTCTGTGAGATAGAGTGGCTCCAGCCATGCAGCAATCTCAGTAAAATGCGATGAACGACGATAGTTCTGCACCAAAGCTTTCCAATGCGCAGCTGCCCAATCAGTACCGTCGATTTCGGTCTCGCGGATTTTCTGATGGTATTTACCCTTCACCAGAACCGGAACCGTGAGCCACTGAACACCTTGAGGTGTTTTGATCTGATTACGATTTCGCCAATCGCGGCGCGTATATTGCATATCATCGTAGAGGATGAACTCATCCACGGCAGCAATCATATCGAAGTAACCCTTCCACGGTATGTAGTTGGATTGCACGATGGCGACTTTTTTCATTGTCCTGCGTTTCTCGTTTTATAGATTTGATACGCTGGATTATGTGAATTTGGCACCAATTCAAAATTGTTCAGGATAAATTGGTAAATTAACGGGTGTGTATTTTTAAAACGCAGCTCGTCACGACCATCAAGAGGCAGATCAAAAATAAACGCAAAACCAGGGTCAGATGCCTTGATGCGTTCGATCTCTTTTTTCTCGAATGCTTCTGTGCGGGGAAATAATGCATAAATCTCCCACATGGGCGACCTTCGCTCCAGCAAAGCATAAGCACCAGGCCAAAAGGGTGTGGCAATAAAAGACCGTCCATCTGGAGCGAACTGATCAGTCAATTGATGGAGCAATGCAATGTCACTCGCCGTATTTGGATCGACCTGGAGATATTTGCCAGATATATCCACATTGACGCACTGTTTGCTTGCCAGGCATTGCCACCCAGGGTGAAACACATGCATCACCCAGAAGCTTGTCATAAATAGACCAGCAGCAAGAACCCACTTTGTTTTGCTGGATGCACTTGACGCTATGGCCAGAATCCCGATCAAAAGTGGGAATATACCTTGAGCAAGGTGCCCAACGTCAGCGCGAGAAAATGCATGATGCGCATAGGGGAACGCCAAAAAAGCTGCAGCTACTAACGCAGGAGGCGCCGACTTTTCCTTAAACCTTTGATACACGGCCCATGCGAGCGCAAATCCTCCAAAGACAAGTGTCCCAATAAAGAAAATACCGATCAATACACCCTGCGCAACATCACCGATAGAAGAGGCAGCAAAGTTGATTGTCCACGGCCAGGGCACGGGTAGTGGCAAACTGGTGGCTTTTTGTTCAAACAAAAATCGCACACTTTCCCAGAATGCAACTGCAAAACCTGGAATCAGGAGCGCCATGAAAATAATAGGGAGAAAGCCGATTGCAACCCCTACACTCCAAAGTACAAACCCTTTCAAAAATCCGATATCAGAACGGTTCCTGATATTGAGCCAAGCGATGACACCAAGGCTACCTACAGCACCGTAAACGCCATGATTACGACCAAAAACAGCAATCAATCCGACACAGATGCCAGCAATAAGATAGCGTTTGGGAATGGGGTTTGAAACAAGATAAGTCAGAATTCCGATCAGAAATATAGAGATGGAAATATCGAAAAGCTTGTGGCGTGGAAACATCCATAACGCCAGTATCGCTGCAGAGATTATCCAGAAGAGAATATCAGCTTTATCTCTGCTCTTTGTCGACTGCGCTATCAATAACAAACCAACCAATAATCCCAATGCCTGAAAAACAGCTACGGCAGCACGAACACTCATAATGCCGCTATCACCGAAAATGCTCACCAACGTTGCCGACCAATAATACCGACCAGGATCATAGGACATGAAATCACGAATCGGAACTTCCCCCAGCAAAACCCGCTGAATGCCGTACCACAGATAGCCTTCATCCCACAAGTTAAAGCCCTTGTTACCCTGCCAAATAAACAGTAAAAAGATGACAAGGCAGGAAATCGTCAGAATCTGGATTGGTCTATATTTATTATTTTGTATTTCTGGCTCATCCATATACGTATCCGGCACTAAAATGCCATTGTAATCTACAGCAAAGAGAGCGTCATCTTCTCACGGATTGTTGCGAATGACATCAGCACGTTGCACTGGCCATCCACCAGGGTCCATAGACAAGAACAAGTAATAACACTGTAAATATCAACAATCATCCACAGCTTCCAGCGATTCACCAATTCTGCATAAGGGTTTAAGTTCACAGTAAGTGCAGGTTTGCGGGTATTGTTTAGGGCTCACTTCGGCTTTCCCGGCCATGAAGTCCTGCGCCAGTCGCTCGATTGTCTGACGCCAATCGGCCAGCACTTCGTTCCAGCTTGCTGCTTCCCGGGTATGTCTCAGGTTTTCGAAAGATTTTATTCCCGGGATCGATACTTCTTCGCCTGCGACGCCCTCAAAAGCAACATCGCCTGCTTTGATGCGGGCAAATGCAATCCCGGCCAGTCCGTCGTCAGTAAATGCCAGACTGTATAGCGGCAATTGTGGTTCATCGGGGCGATCGCCAAACCACGCATTTGCTTTGACTTCACCGGTCTTGTAGTCGATGAGCAGTTCACCCCCTTCTTCCAGCGTATCGATGCGGTCTATCCTCAAATTGATGCGCAGGCCGTTCAGTTCAAGCTCCGTTTCCATTTCCCGGCCTGACACACGGAAAGAGGGGCGCTGCTTTTCCATTTCCAGCCACGCCAGCACGAGAGCATGTAACCGTTTGCTTTCAAGTACCTGAAGACGCTCGCCAAAAGTGTGCGGATAGCGCGGAGCGATTTCGTGTATCGCTTCATTCACCTTGCCGGCGACCAGTGCACTCAGCTCACTAGGGGATAACCCCCTCAGCGTCGCTGACGAATCCAGTTCAGCCCAGACCATTTCCATGATCCGGTGCAGCAAAGTACCGCGTACCAGCGCATTCAGACCGATCTGTATGCGGCCCAGTGGACGGGCGACCAGCCGCAGTTCGGCAAATGCCCGGAACGGGCAGGCTGCCTGTAACTTGAACAGCTTGCTGCCGCCCGGAATACCCGTTCTGACAAATGTCGGGGCAACATCCTCGGACAGCACCTCCTGTTGTCGACTGTGATACACGTTGTCTCGCCAGGCGGATTGCGTACCCATGGCGAGCATTTCTTCACTCAACGCCGGGAAAGCATCGATCAGTGGACTGGAATCGAGGATTTCATCGCCCTTACGCTGCGGATAGCTGATGACAACCTCAGTAGCATTTGTGGTAATTCGCTGCAACAGTGCTGCTGCCACACGTAATTCACGCCTGGCGCTGGAATGCGGCGCATCAGCCTCACGCTGCAAGGTCAGAGGAAGAAACGGATTGGGCCGGGATGATGCGGGAAATACGCCGTCATGCAATCCCATGATCCAGAGATGATCGAACTGCAGCCCGCTGGTTTCAAACAACCCCAATACCTGCACAGGTGCCTCCGCTGATTCCGGCTGAAAAATCGTACCGGCGACCATGTGCCTGAGTTGCTGCAACGCTTCAGTCAAACTGACCGACCGAATTACCCAGTCCAGCGTGGAAAATTCTCTCAGTACCCCCTGCCATGCCTGGATAACCTGATATTCCTCGCTGGATAATCCTCGCTCACCCGGCCAGCCGATTGCTTTCAGCCACTGTCCGAACCGCTGCGCCCACTCTCCCGGGCTCGTTGGCGCAAGTGATACTTTCATCTGCTTCATCAAATCACTCAGACATTCGGCCAGCAATGGACACGAATAGGGCTGGCCACTGCGAGCCGCATTCGTCAGCAGCTTTTGCAGGGCCAGATTCCATTCACCCGATTCGCGCAGACGAGCATCCAGCAAGGCGCGCGCATTCATTTCCCGATCCCCGCCCGCAATGAAAGAAGAACGCAGCACACGACTGACATGCGGCAACTCGATGACAGTTTCTGATAAATCGAGAATATCCAGTGCCAGACTGACGGATGGATACCGGTCAAGCGGCTTGCCAAGCGACAAATTGTAAGGACGCACCCGATCATGATGCTCCGGCTGCAACGCCTGTGGAATCAGCACTTCATCCAGTGTCTGGCAGATCATTTCCCGCTGTGCGGCCAGTTCCGGCACGACCAGCGCAATCCTCGCCGCCGGATTTCCCTCCAGACGTTGCCGTATCCAGCGCGCCGCCTGCTGGATCTCGTCACGACCATCTGCGCATGCCAGCTTGCCGATACGATCCGGCTGACCGGACAACTGTAACCACTGCAATGAGCATCCCGTCTGTTCAAATGCACGCAGAAACGATGATTGCTGCGGTGTCCACTCATCGAAACCAGTCAGCACAAGCTCGTTCGGCATTGGCAAGCTGTCGGTCTGCACGTATTTCTGCAATATTCCAGGCAGAACGGCAACTGAAAGCCAGCCATTTTCCCGGCATTTCGCTTCGAACATCGAGGCCAGTTGCCAGAACAACCGGGTGTCGGCGTTATGACTGAAATCCGCTTCCCGACAGGGAATACACCATGCATGCAGTGTCTGCCATGCTTCCATGATACGAGCGACAGTCTCGTTGGTGGCCTGTAACGGAACATCGCCGGACTGCTCTGCCAGAATTTCCTGCCAGACGAAATACTCCTGATGGGAAGTCAGCAACACCCCCCGGGCCGATTCAACCCGGCTGGAAATGACCACCTCCTGCCACAGCTGCTGCAACCATGCATCCCAGGGCAGAATATCCGGTGCGGGCCATGCCCCATGTCCTTCCGCAGACCTGGCCTGATTGAATGCCTGATGAAGGGCGCGCGCCAGCCGCCGGTTTCCGGTCACAATCGTTGCACAGTCATCCAGTCTTTGGATAAGATCAGTGATATTAGTCTGTCGGGCGTCGAGCGAACAGGTTGTCATGGCCGGGTTTTTCATGTTTCGCAAACAGCCTGATAATCAATGCGGTACGCAGGCAGAATAATACAATTCGATTTTTGAAACAGTTTTTATCAGGAGAACCAATGAATAGAATAGGAAACGGACTGTTGATCGCCATGGCGATCACCTGGTCCGGTATGGTTTTTTCAGCAGTGCAAAACTTGCCTCAACCGGTTTTCTCAGGCCAGGATGGTGAACAGGCAGCAGCCGACAATGCAGCATCACCTGCTCCCGCGGAACAGGCCGCACCGGCCTCGACAGAAGCAGAAACTGCAGCGAAGGCAGAAGAACAGGCACTGCCCAGCGGCATCGGCTGGAAACTGGTACGCAGCCTCGAAATGGGAGACTCGGGCAAGTTTGTGCACATGGTACTGATCGAAAAAGGACGCCAGGCGGATAAAACCATCTACAGCTCCGCCATTCACAGATTATGTGCCAAGGAAAAAGAATTTTGCCGGATACGTTTCTGGGTTCAGTCATATCTCATACCGGAAAAAATCTCACTCACACTGGAACAGCAAAAAACCCAGCAGGCAGATCACCTGTTCAATCGCGCTGCCGGTATCCACAGAACGTTATGGGCCTGCACCGTCGATTCGACGAGTGAATCGTGCATTCAATAACCGTAAACATCATCCTGCTGAACCTGCCGGACGTACCGAGTCCATGTAGGTCAGCAACATTTCCTCCAGAAACAGCCTGGGGTTGAGCGGATGGCGCGCCAGTTGCTGCGAGGCAATCAGGTTGCGCCACAAAAACCCGAAAGCAACCGGATCGATGACAGCCGCCTGCTGCCGGATGACCGCCACCTGCTTCAGATGGTAACGCACCCGCCCGCTGGTACGGCAGCTCATCAGGTCATAACACCATTTCTGCAACCAGCCGGTCACGCTGGATAAATCCAGCTTGTGCAGTTTCTCCGCCAGCTCGATCGGATCGAACCTCTCCGGTGCACACAGGCACTGGATGAAATCAGCGTGAGAAGCAGCCAGCCGTTCATCGTACTGCAATGCCAGCAATGGTGAAAAACCTGACATGGCGAGATGGAAATCAGGATCGGTGATTCCCTGATGGATAAGCCAATCCTTTGCCATTTCATGATCCGGCCCCGGCATTACGATCTGCCGGCAGCGGCTCAGAACCGTAGGTGGAATCAGTGAAGCATTATGTGTCACCAGAATGAACAGTACTTCTGGTGGCGGCTCCTCCAGTTTTTTCAGCAGTGCATTGGCCGCCGCCGTATTCATCGCTTCGGCTGGATGAATCAGCACCACCTTGTCACGCGCCTGGTGGGCACTCAGGTAAATGAAATCATCCAGCGCACGAATCTGCGCGATGCTGATCTGCTGACTTGGTTTCCTGCCTGATTTCGTACTCCCGGCTTCCCGCCGGTTTTCTTCATCATCCTTGTCTGTAGCACCTTCCTGCGCTGACAATGCCTCCGGCTCCAGCAGGCGAAAATTCGGATGCAACCCCTGTTCGAACCAGTAACAATCCTGGCACTTCCCGCACGCCACACCCGCTGCATCCCCCTGCCCGCACAATATGGATTTCGCCAGAGCAAGGGCAAAACCCAGCTTGCCAATTCCCCGACGCCCCTTCAGCAACAATGCATGGTGCCGCTGTACACTGCCTGGCTGTCTGGCCTGCTGCCAGATCACCCTCTGCCATGGAAAAATTTCGGCTGAGGCCATTCCTGAAATTGTCCTGTTTTGAAAGATAATTTTTTACTGAATCGAGAAAAACAGCTTGGGATGAGAAATCGCAGTTTATCGTGAATTCTCTGATAGCTGCGAAAGGGAGCAAATTTCGAACTCATTCACCCTCTGAACTGCGTATCCGGCAGATCTGAGCAAAAATCCTCCACAATTTCCGCTACGGCTGTTTTGACTTCTGCCAGCGGACAGCTGCCGTCCACCACTCGAATTCTTTGCGGGAATTGTCCGGCACGTTGCAGATAGGCTTGCCGTACCCGTTCGAAAAACAGATTGGATTCCATTTCAAAGCGATCGGCAACTCTGGTGGATTGCAGCCGTTCGCGGCCCACTATGACCGGCACGTCGAAGTACACTGTCAGATCAGGAGAAAGCCCTGCCTGCACCCACTGTTCCAGATTCTCCAGTTTACTTTGTGCCACTCCCCTGCCCCCGCCCTGGTAGGCAAAACTGGCATCCGTAAAACGATCGGAAATCACCCAGGCACCGCGGTCCAGCGCAGGCAATATTACTTTGTCCAGATGCTCCCGCCGCGCAGCAAACATCAGTAAAGCCTCGGTTTCAGGATGCATCGCCTGACGATGATCCAGCAGTAACTGCCGTAATGCTTCGCCCAGCGCTGTACCACCCGGCTCACGTGTCACGACTACTTCCAGTCCCTTGTCCTGCAGGAAACGCTCCAGCCATGCCAGATGCGTACTTTTTCCCGCTCCGTCAATCCCTTCAACAGTAATAAATTTTCCGCGCTGCAAGATAATCGCTCTATTAAAATGGTCTACAAAATTCCTGATCAAAAAACCGGCACCTCATACTGCCACTACCAACCCTGATGTCCATGCTGATCGATGCTGAAGGCTGCCTTGTCCCGGTTCGCTACATACCTTCACCCAATTGCGACGAGCGGCCGGACCGGAACGACATCAGCCTGCTGGTGATTCACGCCATCAGCCTGCCGCCGGAAGAATTTGGTAGTGATAGTGTCATCGAACTTTTCACCAACCGGCTCGATCCACAAGCACATCCGTATTATCAGGGATTGCAGGATTTGAAAGTCTCCAGTCATTTTTTCATTCGTCGTAATGGAGAAATCATTCAGTTCGTCCCTTGTACTCTGCGCGCCTGGCACGCCGGTATATCCTGCTGGCAGGAGCGCCCCCGCTGTAATGATTTCTCGATCGGCATCGAGCTGGAAGGCAGTGACAACCAGCCGTTCGAGCTCATGCAATATAACCGGTTGATAGAACTCACCCGGGCAATACAGGCAGCTTACCCTGTCAGTGATATCGTCGGCCATGCCGATATTGCGCCACAAAGAAAAACCGATCCCGGTCCTTATTTCGACTGGCAAAGTTATCGCCAGGCACTTGAAACAAATCGATAATCACACGATTTATCACCCCATACCGCCCGGTCTGGTTGTCACACAGGTGTCTGCAACATCTGATTTGCCATAATCATAATTCAGCAACCCTTCAACAACCAGAAGGGAGTGATAGAATCCGGGGTTATTTTCAGCAAACAAACAGATAAACCGCGAAATGATCGGTATTCTGATCATCAGTCATGAACAATTGGGAGCCAGCCTGATCGACTGCATCATCCATATCCTGGGCGAGCGTCCCCCGCTGCTGGTCAATCATATCGTTTCCTCCACTGAGGATCCGGATAGCGGATCAGTCAGACTGCAGGTGACCCTCGAGCAGTTGGATCAGGGCAGTGGTGTCCTGATTCTGACGGATATTTTTGGTGCAACGCCGGCCAATATCGCCCGCAAGCAGATCCGGATCGGACGGATCGAATGCCTGGCCGGGCTGAATCTGCCCATGTTACTGCGTGCCGTGCAATATCGGCATCAGCCCCTGCCGCAGTTGATCGACAAAATCCTGGTCGGTGGCCGGGAAAGTATCTTCCAGATATCCCCGGAAAACAGCAATGCAAACTGAATCGTTGACCATCCTCAATAAGCTGGGCCTGCATGCACGTGCCTCAGCCAAACTGACACAACTGGCCGGCAAGTTCGAAAGCGAGGTCTGGCTTACGCGTAACGGCCGCCGGGTGAATGCCAAAAGTATCATGGGTGTCATGACACTTGCTGCGAGCATGGGCACAATCGTCGAACTGGAAACTTCCGGCCCCGACGAAATTCAGGCCATGGAAGCGTTGAAAGCCCTGATCAACGATTACTTCGGGGAAGGCGAATGAGTTTCATCCTTTACGGCACAGGCGTATCCGACGGCATCGCAATCGGGCATGCTCACCTGGCTTCATCCGCCGCATTGAATGTTCCCCATTATCTGCTGCCGAAAAACCAGATCAACGCTGAACTGACCCGGTTGCGCAATGCGTTCTCCACCGTGCGGCTGGAGCTGGAAACATTGAAAACTTCCGCTGCACAGGTATCCGGCCCGGCCGAATTCAATGCCTTCCTGGAACTGCACCAGATGATTCTGGATGATCCGATGCTTTCCCATGCGGCACTGGAAATGGTCGAACAGGCACAATGCAACGCCGAATGGGCCATTACGCAGCAGATGGAAGTATTGGTCGCTCGCTTCGAAGAAATAGAGGATGCCTATCTGCGCGAGCGTAAAGCCGATGTTACCCAGGTAGTTGAGCGTGTTTTGAAAGTATTGCTCGGGCATCCCGGATATACCCCCCCGCCATCGAAGCACGACGGCTCCAGTATTCTGGTGGCGCATGACCTGAGCCCGGCCGATGTCATGCAATACAAGCAGCACCAGTTTTCCGCCTTTCTGACGGACATGGGCGGGCCGACCTCGCACACCGCTATCGTTGCACGCAGCCTCAATATTCCTTCGATCGTGGCGATGCAGCACGCCCAGCAGCTCATTTACGAAAACGACAATCTGATCGTAGATGGCAATCAGGGCATCGTCATCGTCAATCCGGACAAATACATTCTCGCTGAATACCGCCTGAAGCAAAGCCAGCTTGAGCTGGAAAGACGCAAACTCTGGCGTATCCGCTCAGTGAAAGCAGTCACACTGGATGGCACGACGGTGGATTTACTCGCTAACATCGAGCTGCCACAGGAGGTCGAACAGGCGAGGGAATGTGGCGCCATGGGGATCGGCCTGTTCCGCAGCGAATTCCTGTTTCTCAACCGGGATGATCTGCCGGATGAGGAAGAACAGTTCGAAGCCTATTCCACAGTGGTGAAAGGCATGCACGGGCAGCCGGTCGTGATTCGCACTTTTGATCTGGGGGCGGACAAAAACCTGCGCAGCACTTACCGCACAGCACCCAACCCGGCGCTCGGGCTGCGCGCGATCCGCCTGAGCCTGGCTGAACCCGGCATGTTTCTGGTGCAATTGCGTGCGATCCTGCGCGCTTCCGTTCTGGGCAAAACCCAGATCCTGATCCCGATGCTGTGCAGCAGCCGGGAAGTCGATCAGACGCTGCAAATGATCGAATTTGCCAAACAGAGCCTGCGCGATGAAAACAAGCCTTTCGACGAAAACGTCAGGATAGGTTGCATGGTGGAGATTCCGGCAACGGCACTGAGCCTCGAACTGTTCATGCGCAAGCTGGACTTTCTATCCATCGGCACCAATGACCTCATCCAGTACACGCTTGCAATCGACCGAACCGACGAAACCGTGGCTCATCTGTTCGACCCGCTGCACCCGGCCATCATCCGTCTGCTGGCTCAAATCATCCAGAATGCCGGAAAAGCCGGTATTCCGGTTTCCATCTGCGGTGAAATGGCAGGGGATTCAGAATATACCCGTCTGCTGCTCGGAATGGGACTGCGACAGTTTTCCATGTATCCGGCACAACTGCTGACCGTTAAACGTGAAATTCTCGGCAGCCATCTGCCCGAAATATCCCGTCTGATGCAGAAAATCCTCAAAGCGGATGAACCGGAAAAAATCAGCGAGTTGCTGCAGAAACTCAACAGCTGATTCACCAGTCCCTGACGCATCAGGAATAATGTATTTCCAGTAGTACAATTGGATACAATGAGCGCTCATTCTTCACATCGACAGTTGGCTTTACTATTTTCAGATGTCCACACAAGATTCTGATTCGATCGGCATCGTATCGGCACGACGCACCCATTTCGACACCCCGCTCAGCCTGAAAAGCGGAGCTGTACTGGACAGCTACGAGCTCGTCTATGAAACCTACGGGGAGCTGAATGCAGACCGATCCAATGCAGTGCTGATCTGCCATGCTTTATCCGGCAACCACCATGTTGCCGGTGTTTATGCAGATAACCCCAAGAATACCGGATGGTGGAACAATATGATCGGTCCGGGCAAACCGGTCGATACCCGAAAATTCTTTGTCATCGGTATCAATAATCTAGGGGGTTGCCATGGCTCCACCGGACCCATCAGCATCAACGACAAGACCGGTAAACGCTTCGGCCCGGATTTTCCGCTGGTAACGACAGCTGACTGGGCAAAAACCTATGTCCGTTTCGCCGATCAGCTCGGCATCGACTGTTTTGCCGCCGTCATCGGTGGCAGTCTGGGCGGGATGTCGGCCATGCAACTGGCACTCGATGCACCGGAAAGAGTTCGTCATGCCGTAGTGGTTGCAGCATCAGCCAGGCTGACGGCACAGAACATCGCTTTCAATGACGTCGCGCGTCAGGCGATCCTGACCGATCCTGATTTTCACGACGGCGATTACTATTCCCATGGCACCCACCCGCGCAGAGGTTTACGCCTTGCCCGCATGCTTGGCCACATCACCTACCTGTCGGACGACTCCATGGCCAGCAAATTCGGCCGTGAGTTACGTAACGGCTCGCTTGCTTTCAATTATGATGTGGAATTTCAGATCGAATCCTATCTGCACCATCAGGGCGATAAATTTGCCGACCTGTTCGACGCAAACACCTATCTGCTGATGACGAAGGCGCTCGATTATTTCGATCCGGCCCAGGATTACGATGGCAACCTGAGTGCAGCCTTTGCCCGTGCACAAGCGGATTTTCTGGTGCTTTCCTTTACTTCCGACTGGCGTTTTTCCCCGGAGCGTTCGCGCGATATCGTCAAGGCACTGCTCGACAACAAACTGAATGTCAGTTATGCGGAAATTCCCTCCTCGTACGGACATGATTCCTTTCTCATGCAGGACGACTACTATCACCAGTTGATACGTGCTTACATGAACAATATCGCTCTCTAGCCGATACCGGCTGACGGAACTGAACATGATGACAACTGAAATCAGCAGATCGGCACTGACATTGCGGCCGGATTTCGCCACCATCGCGGCCTGGATCAGGCCGGGCTCCAGTGTGCTCGACCTGGGCTGCGGTGATGGCACATTACTGTACTACCTCAGGGATAAACTCGATGTACGCGGCTATGGCGTGGAAATCGATGCCCACAATATACTGGCCTGCATGAAAAATGGCATCAACGTGATCCAGAACGACCTTGAAGCCGGTTTATCCGAATTTGAGGGTGAATCCTTCGATTACGTCATTCTGTCCCAGACATTGCAGGCCATGAAAAATACGGAATACATCATTCGGGAAATGTTACGTGTAGGTAAGGAAGGTATCGTATCCTTCCCCAACTTCGGTTACTGGAAAAACCGTATACAGGTTGCCAGCGGGCACATGCCCGTCTCGCCGACCCTGCCTTACCAGTGGTATGACACCCCGAACGTACACCTCTGCACCCTGCACGACTTCGAGCAGTTATGTCAGCAGCACCGGATCAACATTCTGGAAAGACGGGTGATGAACAATGACAGGAAGGTTACCTTCCTCCCCAATTTTTTCGGTATCCTGGCGTTTTATCGCTTTAGTCACGCAGCTTAACCGGCGACTCAAATTGATGCGATGGATCAGACAAGATGAGATGCACGACTTGCCAACTATTTCTTAAGGGATGTTTGACTCTCGCCTGAAGGCCTGCCCGCTAATAATCCCTCACGTTTTATCATCAATCCATCCCATCACACAGTGGGACTTAACACCTACTCTCTTTGCGAGTTGTTTTTCACTGATCCAGCAAGGTCAATTCGCCCCACTTTCCATACCAGCACCAGTACCGGTACACCCAGTAGTGCGGTGCCAGTAAAGAATGCGGCGTAGCCGTAGGCATCAACAAACTCTCCACTGAAACCGGCGATAAATTTTGGCAGCAACAGCATGATGGAGCTGAACAGCGCGTACTGCGTGGCAGAATAAGCAGCATGCGTCAATCCTGAAAGGTAGGCAACAAAGGCAGAGGAGGCAATACCTGCTGCCAGGTTGTCAGCCGAAATCGTGAAGACCAGTCCGCTGACATCATGCCCTCTGCCCGCCAGCCATACAAACAGCAGATTGGTCGCGGCTGATAATACTGCTCCCAGAAACAAGGTACGGATTACGCCGATCCGGGCAACCAGCACCCCGCCCATGGCTGCGCCCAGTATGGTCATGATCACACCGTACACTTTGGAGATGGTGGCTACTTCATCTTTGGTATAGCCCATGTCCACATAAAACGGATTGCTCATGATTCCCATGACGACATCTGAAATCCGATATATGGCAATCAATGCCAGAATCAGCAGGGCGTGATAACCGTAGCGCATGATGAAATCACGAAACGGCGCAATCACTGCACTATCCAGCCAGGCAAGCAATCGGGCTGATGCTGTCGCTCCTCGTGATCCACTGTTAACCGTCAATTGTGCAACGGGCACCTCCGGTTCACGAATTATCAACGTAGTCATCATCCCGATCAGCATACAACTCGCCATGATGGTATAGGCTACCTGCCAGGAAGCAGCGCTGTATTCACCAGGTGATGCATCCAGTGCAGCGGCAATCCACAATACCCCTGCCGAAGCCAGAATCATCGCCAGCCGGTAACCTGCCTGATAGGTTGCGGCCATTGCGCCCTGCAGCCATAACGCAACCGCTTCGATCCGGTAAGCATCCAGCGCGATATCTTGCGTGGCGGAAGCAAACGCCACGATCAGCGCAAAAACCACCATGCGTGACAAATCCCCGGCCGGATCAGTACGGGCCATACCAATCAATGCCATGCTAATGGCCAGTTGCGACAGCAATAACCAGGCGCGACGGCGCCCCAGCCAGCGGGTGAGTAACGGCAACGGCATCCGATCAACCAATGGCGCCCAAGCCCACTTGAAACCATAGGCCAGACCCACCCAGCTCAGATGGCCGATGGTTGTCCGGTCGATACCTGCTTCACGCAGCCAGAATGATAAAGTCCCCAGTACCAGCAGCATGGGCAGCCCGGCAGAAAACCCTAGCAACAGCATGCCCAGCACTCTCGGATGAGTATAGATACGCAGTGCATGCAGCCAGCCGACGCATGCACCTGGTTTCATAGATTGAAATCGTAATCGATGGTCAGTGGAGCGTGGTCAGAAAAGCGCTCAGCCTTGTAAATCGAGACACCGGTCGCCGTAGCTGCCAACCCCGGTGTTGCGATCTGGTAGTCAATCCGCCAGCCCACGTTCTTTGCCCATGCCTGACCCCGGTTGGACCACCAGGTATATTGATCCGGTTCCGGGTTGATCTTGCGGAACACATCCACCAGCTTCAATTCATCGAACACGACTGACAGCCAGGCGCGTTCTTCCGGCAGAAACCCTGAGTTTTTCTGATTGGAACGCCAATTCTTGAGGTCGATTGCCTTGTGCGCGATATTCCAGTCTCCACACAGCAGCACTTCGCGACCACACTCTGCCAGTGACTGCAACAGCGGAAAAAAATGCTCCATGAAGAAAAATTTTGCCGCCTGGCGATGTTCTCCACTCGAGCCGGAAGGAAGATAAATCGAAATAATGGTCAAATTGCCAAAATCCACTCTCAGGAAACGCCCTTCCACGTCGATTTCGGGAATACCGGTTCCTTCTATGATCTGGTCGGGAGAATGACGGGTATAGAGCCCGACCCCGCTGTAGCCCTTTTTTTCCGCACAGTGGAAATAACCACTGTAGCCATCCGGTACACGCATCACGCCGTTGATGTCACCCTGCTGTGCTTTCAATTCCTGTACACAGATCACATCTGCCTCCTGTCGAGGCAACCAGTCGAAAAGCCCTTTGCCAGCTGCTGAACGCAGACCGTTCAGATTCAAAGTGATTATTCTCATTCGCTGGCGGACCTCAACGACGGGAAAGATCCGGTTTGCAGTAGACCCGCCCCGGGTAGCCTGGTACACGGCGTGTGTTCGGAATGACATCACCACTGCGGATACACTGTATGGTCGCTTTATCCAGATTAGAAAAATATTCATTTTCTCCAGGCTGGAACGATGCAGGAGGAACTGCCTCACGGATAATGCGGCAGGTTTCCGGCTCATTCTCAGGAATCGGATCATCCGTATGGGGTGGCAGTCGGCAAAGCTGGCAGGGATTACCCGGGCAAAAACAACCTTTGCACTTCGTTGCCGCTACATTATTAGTACCAGTTGGCTGATTGGCTGATGATGTCACGGGCAAAGCCATCAGCATTAGAAACATTGAACATACCATCCATTTCAACCACATTGGTCAGTCTCCTCCAGATTCAATATACAAATAAGATTCAGGCAGCGGTAACAACAATCTTTCATGATCAGCCGGAATCACCTCGGTGGGCCACCTTGTAAAGACAGCATTTTCATCGCCACAAACAACTTATACCGTTTATCCCGGTATTTCCGGAATAACCTGCCGCAGCAACTGAAACAAAGCACGGAAACTATGGGGAGGTTTACCGGCCAGTTTTTCTTTCTCGGCATTACGCAACAAGGTACGTAGTTGGCGCACATCCGTGTGCGGATAGGTTTGCACGAATTCGGTCACCGCTGTTTCATCACTGATGAGGCGATCGCGCCACCGCTCCAGTTGATGCAGCCACGCGGTATGGCGCAGACTGGTATGCTGCCATGCATCCAGTTTTTCCTGAACAGGCAGGGGATCAACTGTACGCATCAGTTTGCCGATGAATTGCAGTTGTCGCCGGCGTGCGCCATGGCTGGTTATTTTGCGGGCTTCCAGCAGCGCTTCTGCCAGTTTCTCGGGCAAATCCAGTTCTGCGATGCGGGCAGGTTCAAGTTCCACCAGCCGCTCACCCAATGCCTGCAAGGCATGCATTTCCTGCTTGAGGCGGGTTTTGCTGGGCCGGGATTCAGATTCAGGATCAGGCTGGGAAACAGTTTGCGGATGGTCGGACACAGTCACTCGTATCGGGAACAGTCAATAAACTGTTATCATAACCTGCTTTGGAAAACAGGGCGCGCTGAAGAACATCAGCGTACCGCAGGGACTGGTTTCACAGCCTCTCTCTGCCACTGACAGTCCGAACTTGCAAGCAGCCGTTCCTGTTTCATTCCGCTTTTGGCCGAATCAGCATCAGGCCCACGTCTGGTCTGAAGTGGAATCTGTTTCAACGCACTGATCAACCGTCTCCTCCCCAATTCATATGGATAACTCGAGTCATCACCCGGAACAACCCCAACCTTTTTCCTATTCCTTCGAGATTCTGCAACAGATTGCAGACGATGTGCTGACACTCGCCCGCAAGGGCGGTGCTGATGCCTGTGAGATGAATGTCTCGGAAGGCTCCGGCCAGAACGTCACCGTGCGTCAGGGAGAAGTCGAAACCATCGAATACACGCGTGACAAGGGATTGTCCATCACCGTCCATATCGGGCATAAGCGGGGCAATGCCAGCAGCTCCGATTTTTCTCCACAGGCGATACGCGAAACCGTCTCTGCCGCGCTGTCGATTGCCCGATACACGGCAGACGATATTTATGCCGGGCTGGCCGATCGGGATTTACTGGCGACTTCCTTCCCGGATCTCGATCTTTACCACCCGTGGTCACTGCCTGTCGAAGAAGCCATCGAACTGGCACGCCAGTGTGAAGCCACAGCACTGGCAACCGACAAACGCATCACCAATTCCGAAGGCGCCAGCGTATCGGTCGGTGCCTCGCACTTCGTTTACGCCAATTCACTCGGATTCTGCGCCGGTTATCCACTGTCACGCCACAGCATCAGTTGCGCCGTCATCGCTGGCGAGCAGAACAACATGCAGCGTGATTACTGGTACAGCGTTGCACGCGCGGCGGGTGATCTCGAAGCCATCGAGGAAATTGGCAGAAAAGCAGGCATGCGCAGCCTGGCACGCCTCGGTGCCAGCAAAATTGCAACCTGTGAAGTACCGGTACTGTTTGAATCGACTATCGCCTCCAGTCTGATCGGCTATTTCGTCCAGGCAATCAGTGGCGGCAGCCTTTACCGAAAATCTTCCTTCCTGCTGGACAGTATTGGCAAACAGGTATTTCCGGCAACCATTCAGATCAGTGAGTTACCGCATCTGCAAAAAGGTCTGGCAAGTTGTGCGTTTGATGATGAAGGCGTCGCCACTCATCCGCGCAAAGTGGTGGAAAATGGTGTCGTGCAAGGCTATTTTCTGGGCAGTTACACGGCGCGCAAGCTCGGTATGCGTTCCACCGGCAATGCTGGCGGCAACCATAACCTGATCGTGGAAAATGATATTTCGCTATCCTTCGATGCCCTGCTGAAAAAAATGAACAAAGGGTTGCTGGTTACCGAACTGCTCGGCCATGGCGTCAACCTCGTCACCGGAGACTATTCCCAGGGAGCAGCCGGGTTCTGGGTAGAAAATGGTGAAATCACTCATCCCGTAGAAGAAATCACCATCGCCGGCAACCTGAAAAATATGTTGTCCGACATCGTCGCTGTCGGTAATGATGTCATCGTACGCGGTTCACGCCAGTGCGGTTCATTACTGATCGAACGCATGACCATCGCCGGACATTAAACCGGGCACACCGCAGCAGATCATTCCTCATTCGATCACCGGCCTGTAACTCTTATCTGGTCATTCATGACAAACACGCGCAACGAGAATCTCGGCTATGTGTACGGGTTGATCGCCGTTACTGCATTTGCCCTCACACTCCCGGCCATGCGGGCGGCACTGAGTGCACTCGACCCCGTTTTCGTGGCGCTGGGCCGGGGAGCGGGTGCTGCTGTGCTGGCAGCGGTTTTTCTATGGTTCACCCGCCAGCGGTTACCGACACGTGAAGAAGCCAAAGGCCTGATCATCGTTGCGGCAGGAGCCGTGATCGGTTTTCCGCTGCTGGCTGCCTGGGCAATGCTGTATGTAGATGCTTCGCACGGCGGTGTCGTCCTCGGTATTCTTCCGTTGGCTACTGCGGTGGCAGCAGCCCTGTTTTCCAGTGAACGTCCTTCCATGAAATTCTGGCTGTTTGCGCTGACAGGCGCAGGACTGGTGGTTGGGTATTCGCTCAGTCGGGCGGGTGGAACACTCCACCCGGCTGATCTTGCGCTATTCGGTTCTATCGTCTGTGCCGGTGTCAGTTATGCGGAAGGAGCAAGGCTATCCAGATCACTGGGCGGGCCTCAGGTCATTTCGTGGGCGTTGGTTTTTTCTTTTCCCGTCTTGATCATTCCTGCCATTCATTACGCACCGGCGTCGCTGAATCTGCCGCTTGAATCCTGGCTGGGATTCATTTACCTCACGGTCATCAGCCAGTACCTCGGTTTCTTTCCCTGGTATCACGGACTGGCTCTCGGCGGTATCGCAAAAGTAGGGCAAACCCAGTTGCTGCAACCGTTTCTGACCATCATTGCCTCCGTATTGCTGCTGGGAGAACACGCAGATCTCATGACCTGGCTGGTGGCCACTCTCGTGGTTGCAGTCGTTGCCGTCGGCAAGCATGCTCAGGTGAAACACAATGATCCCGAGTCAGTAACCATGGCAGATACCAGTCCCCACAGCTGACGACTTCCTTCATCGTTTTCTGCGCTTGAATCTTTGCTTCTGGCCGGATTGCTGATTATGTGGTCAACCCGACCGCAGGTTTCAGGTTTTATTTTTTCTCTTTCGCCCGTGCCAGTGCAAGGGCCAGTGCACCGGCAAGTTCAGATTTACCTGTTCTGGACGTGGTCTGTGGCGGACGGGAGCTTCGCCGGGATTGTCGGTCATCCGGTCTGGCTTTTCGTGTTTCCGGCTGGCTGATTGTTTCAGGAATATCGTCGATTCGCATAGTCAGGCTGATACGCTGGCGTACCGCATCCACCGTCAGTACCTTGACCTTGACGACTTGCCCCGGTTTGACGATCTGATGGGGGTCTTTGATGAATTTGTTTGCCAATGCGGAAACATGCACCAGACCATCCTGATGCACGCCAATATCGATAAATGCACCGAAAGCGGCCACATTGGTCACGACACCTTCGAGAATCATCCCGGGTTGTAAATCGGTGATTGATTCAATCCCTTCCTGAAAAACGGCTGTTTTGAATTCCGGACGCGGGTCACGGCCGGGTTTTTCCAGCTCGGCCAGGATATCGCGCACGGTTGGCAAACCAAAGGTTTCATCGGTAAATTCTTCGGCAGAAAGCCCTTTGAGTGTGCCCGGCTGGCCCATCACCTGCCCGATTCCCTTCTTCAGGCGCGCCAGGATACGTTCGACCACCGGATAGGCTTCCGGGTGAACAGCGGAACGATCCAGTGGGTTATCACCATCGTTGATGCGCAGGAAACCTGCAGCCTGTTCGAATGTTTTTTCCCCCACACGCGGCACCTTGAGTAGCGCTTGCCGGTTTGAAAACGGGCCATGGGCATCACGATAGCTGACGATGTTCTGCGCAAGTACACGATTGAGGCCGGAAACCTGAGCCAGCAGCGGAGCGGATGCAGTGTTGACATCCACACCGACCGCATTGACGCAATCTTCCACCGTAGCATCGAGTGATCGCGCCAGAATACGCTGATTCACATCGTGCTGATACTGGCCGACACCGATCGATTTGGGCTCGATCTTGACCAATTCTGCCAACGGGTCCTGCAAGCGTCTGGCAATGGAAACAGCACCGCGCAGGCTTACATCCAGATCAGAAAATTCTGCTGCAGCCAGTGCGGACGCTGAATAGACCGAGGCGCCTGCCTCGCTGACAACGATTTTGGTCAGCTTCGATTCGGGGGACTGTTCCGCAACCAGCCTGACAACTTCGGTAGCCAGTTTGTCGGTTTCCCGGCTTGCTGTCCCGTTACCAATCGAAATCAGTTCAACGCCATGCCGGTGTACCAGTTGCACGAGGGTTGCCAGTGAACCCTGCCAGTCATTCCGTGGCTGATGCGGATAAATCGTCACGGTTTCCAGCAATTTTCCGGTAGCATCGACCACAGCCACTTTGCAGCCGGTACGGTAACCCGGATCGAGCCCGAGCACGGCCTTGGGGCCTGCCGGAGCCGCCAGCAGCAATTCACGCAAGTTCCGGCTGAAAATCCTGATCGCCTCTGTTTCTGCCGCTTCACGCACCTGCAACAACAATTCAGTAGTGAGATGCAGATGTACTTTGACACGCCAGGCCCACTGGCAAACATCCCCAAGCCATTTATCCGCTTTCCGATCACGGTTTTCGATCCCGAAATGTGTTGCAATCATGGCGACGCAGGGATGTGGAATGCTCTCCCGGGCTGTTTCGTCCAGATCCAGATCGATTCTGAGCACGCCCAGCGCACGACCGCGAAACAATGCCAGTGCACGGTGCGATGGAATCAACCGTACCGGTTCGGTATAAGCGTAATAGTCACGGAATTTTTCTTCCTCTGCCTTTTCCTGACCGGCAACAACTATCGAAGTCACCACCCCCTCCTGCCAGAGCTTGCTACGCAGTACAACGAGCAAATCCGCTGTCTCCGCAAAGCGTTCAGCCAGAATATCGCGCGCACCTTCAAGCGCTGTTTTCGTATCGGGAACATTGATCGCTTCCACCCCCTCAGCAGCCGGCACCACCTTGATATATTTTGCAGCTTCCTGCTCAGGATCGAGTGTCCGGTCTGTCAGAAGCGTATCCGCCAGCGGCTCCAGTCCGGCTTCACGTGCGATTTGTGCCCGGGTACGACGCTTCGGCCTGTAAGGCAGATAAATATCTTCCAGAAGTTGCCTGGTAGCAGCCTGATCGATGACATGACGCAGTTCATCGGTGAGCTTGCCTTGCTCCTCGATCGAAGCCAGGATAACTTGCCGTCGTGCTTCCAGCTCACGCAGATAAGCCAGCCGCTCTTCCAGCAATCGCAGTTGTGTGTCGTCCAGGTTACCGGTCGCTTCTTTGCGATATCGCGCAATAAAGGGTACGGTTGCCCCCTCATCCAGCAGCATTACCGCTGCGCTGATTTGCTGTGGTGCAACACCAAGCTCTGCGGCGATGGTGTTGATGATTTTTTTCTGCGTTGGCTCTGAAACGGTGGATGGAATCGTAGAAGTCATGAAGTCTGTAAGAAAGAAAAAATCAAAAAAAGAAACTGAATACTCCAGCCGACCTGAGCAACTACCCCAGGCCTTCAGATGATCGTATCGTCACAATGAGCTGCAATATAGCGTGTCTACCCGCAAATTTCATCATCCGGTAGCTATAAGAAGACCGGGATCTGATATTCATACCTCTCCGGCGGACTATAATGCCCAAAAAATACAAGATCAGGCATAACACACCCCGAACAAAGCAGGGTAGGCAGGAATGCTACAATGTTCAGCTGTTGTAGCACTGTAAACAGCAGGGAAAAGGTTTCTTTCCAGGCTTGTCAGTAAACGGGGCCAGAAACAGTCCCTGGACTACCGGTACATGTTCGAAATAAAATAAACAGGAGTTTGATATGGGATTTCTTGCCGGCCGGCAAATTCTGATTACGGGCCTGCTCAGTAACCGCTCTATCGCTTACGGTATTGCCAAAGCAATGCAGCGTGAAGGAGCGAGATTGGCATTCACTTACCAGTCAGATGATTTACGCGAGCGCATCAGCAAATTAGCTGCAGAATTCAACAGTGACCTGCTGTTCCGCTGTGATGTCAGTCAGGATGAAGAAATCAGCCGTTGTTTCGGCGAGCTGGCAGATCACTGGGATGGATTGGACGGAATCGTACACTCCATTGCCTTTGCACCGCGCACAGCCCTGACCGGCGATTATCTGGAAAGTGTCGATCGACAGGCTTTTCATATTGCGCACGACATCAGCTCATACAGCTTCGCCGCGCTGGCAAAGGCGGGCCTGCCACTGATGCAGGGAAGACCGGCTGCTCTGCTGACACTCAGCTACCTCGGTGCGGTACGTGTGATGCCCAGCTACAATGTGATGGGATTAGCCAAGGCCAGTCTGGAGGCCAATGTTCGTTTTATGGCGTCGAGCCTTGGCAAACAGGGAATCAGGGTTAATGCAATTTCAGCCGGACCAATCAAGACACTTGCCGCAGCAGGAATCGGCAATTTTGGCAAACTGCTGGGATATTCTGAAAAAGTTTCGCCTCTGAAACGAAACGTAACCACTGAAGAAGTCGGCAATGTGGCTGCCTTTCTTTGCAGCAATCTGGCCAGTGGTATTACTGGTGAAATCACTTATGTGGATGCAGGATTCAATACCGTTGCATTCAATCTGGATGCAGACGGACAGTAATTTGAGAAGGGCGGGCAGTAATCCCTGAAGGGTTACTGCCACTATTACTGTCAGTCGTTCTCTTCAAGTGGTCTGATTGTTACTTCGTAACGCTGTCTGAGCCCCGCAATGTAGGCACTCAACTCTTCCTGACCATATACCTGTTGCAACTGGTTGAGAAGAAGAGTGTATTGGGAAGATTCATTTCCGATATCAGGTCTTTTCACCTGATTGATCCGAATCAGATCATATCCACCTTTGCTGGTGGTAACACCTGTATAAGCAGGAAATTTCTCCACATCCGTCTGAAAAAGGGTATGCAGAATTTCTTCATTGTCTCCTTTCTTCTGGGCAAAAGAAACTTCTGACGATTCCCCCCATTCCAGAGATTCATCAACCTCTCCCGCCTGTAACCCGGCAAGCTTCTGTTTACCCTCATTTTCAGCTTTTTCCGATGCAAGCTGCTGTTTCAGAAGCGCAACGATCCTGTCCTTAACCAATCCGATAGATTGAGCACTGGCAGGGCGATGTTCAACCACTCTTGCAGCTACAAAAGTATCAGGTGCGACCTCGATGGATTCAGTATTGAAATGGTCACGAACAGCACTTTCCGAAAATATTGCCTGCAACATGCGCTCATTGGTAATGACCGATGGCTCTCTGGAATTACGATCGATCCAGTCACTCTGCTGAACAGACAGGTTAAACATCTGCGCTACCGGCTGCAGCGTATCGTTTTGCTCATAAACGATATTACTGAAATCTTCGGATAATTCACCAAACCTGTCTGCCACTTTCTGATGCTGCAAAAGCTGCCTGATCTGCTCCTTGACATCATCGAGGCCGGCAACATCTGCCCCCTTCACTTCAGTCAGCCGGATAATGTGAAAACCGAATGGCGTTTCTACCGGACCGCGTATCTCACCAGGTTGCATCTGAAATACTTCATCCTCAAAGGGTTTGACCATCAGACCACGCGCAAAAAAGCCAAGATCTCCACCTTCCTTGGCCGAACCCGGATCTTCTGACAACTCTGCTGCCAGTTCGGGTAATTTGTCCGGATCCTGTCTGACCTGTTCCAGAATCTGTTCCGCACGGGCCTTGATGGATGTTTTCTGCTCTTCGGTGGTATCAGCAGGAACACTCAGCAATATATGGCTGGCTCTCCGCTCCTCCGCCTGACCAAACTCATCCTGATGCTCGTCGTAGTATTTCCTGATTTCTTCATCAGAAATCTGTTCCTGCCGGGCCAGCTCATCCAGTGACAGCACGACATACTCCACTTTAACCCTTTCCGGCAGTGTGAAATCCTGGTAGTGACTGTCATAGTACGACTGAATGGCAGCCTCATCCGGCTCAGCCTGGTCAATGTACTGCTCGGGACTGATCGTCATCCGGTTGATTTCATACGTTGTTGCACTCAGTGACGCCACCTTGCCTGCAACCGTCCTGGGTACGATGACACTTCCGGTGATACCCTCCAGCAACTGTTGGCGCATGAGCTCACCCGCTACTCTTGCTTCAAACATCGCAGGTGACATTCCCTGGCGCTGAAGCAGATCACGATAACGCTGGTACGAAAACTTTTCATCTTCGTGAAAAAACGAGATGTTCTGGATTTCAGCAGTCAGGCGGGAATCCAGCACTGTCAGTCCGACTCGCTCGGCTTCACGGCGCAGCAGCCTCTCCTGGATCAGATTTTCCAGAACGGCCAGACGCATCTGCGGATTGTCCAGCAAGCTGGCATCAAATTTTTCCCCTAACATATTGCGCAGATTTTCCTGCTGATTACGTATCGCTTGCTCGTACTCCTGACGGCTGATTTCCTCACCATCGACGACTGCAGCATAGCCCGCATCAGCGGCACTTCGATACGACTCTATTCCCCAGAACATAAAAGGCAGAACAGCAATCAGAAGTACGATCTGAACGACCGTCTTTTTTTTGTTTACGAAATCAAACACGATAGCTATCCGAAAAAAAGAAAATCGGGAAAAACAGGAGGAGAAAAAGATGCCACATCGCCATGACTGGATTACTAAAGGTGGAAACGATATGGCGGAGTGGACGGGACTCGAACCCGCGACCCCCGGCGTGACAGGCCGGTATTCTAACCAACTGAACTACCACTCCCAGTATTGCGCTCTCTAATTAGAGATCAGCTTCGAGACAATCACTTATCCAATATATCAGGCTTGCTGGTGGGTGCTGAGGGGATCGAACCCCCGACATTCGCCTTGTAAGGGCGACGCTCTACCAGCTGAGCTAAGCACCCGTCTCACTGACCCCTGTCATCGAAGGAGCGCTAGTTTACAGCATCTTTCAGCGCTTTGCCAGCAGTGAATTTAGGTACCTTGGCTGCCTTGATTTTTATCTCTGCACCGGTACGCGGGTTACGTCCTGTACGTGCCGCCCGTTTTCCAACCTTGAAAGTTCCAAAACCTACCAAGGTGACACTGTCATTCTTGCCAAGAGCATTTTTGATAGCAGACAGCGCACCATCCAGCGCATTGCCTGCCTGAGCTTTGGTAAGATCGGCAGATTGGGCAATCGCATCGATGAGATCGGATTTATTCATAAAATTCCCCTTTATTTTGCTTTGTTAGGTTGCAGGAAAACTCCACCTTTTGTACAGACAACTTCTGTAGATGCCCTTATATCAAGCCATTTTGCGGCGGTCAAGTGTTTATGCGGAAATCAGCCTGATTTTTGATAAATTCTCGCCTGATCCTGTTCAACCAAACGTTACATCATGAATATGCTACTCAGGAAGACTTGATCAAAGGTTCCTCAGTCTGTTTCAGCTCCAGGCTCGCGATCAAGCATATCCTGAATCGCTATCTCAACCGGAACCTGCTCATACAGAATACTGTAAACCGCCTGGGTCACAGGCATATCGATTTGCAGCCGCTGTCCCAATCCATACGCTTCCCGAACCGTATAGACGCCTTCAGTGACATGTCCTATTCCAGGCAGGATCTCTGCCAGTTGCCGCCCGGCAGCAAGCATCATCCCAACCCGACGATTTCTCGAAAGATTACCGGTACAAGTCAAAATCAGGTCACCGATACCCGTCAACCCGGTAAAAGTTTCCCGGCATCCGCCAAGTGCCATACCCAGGCGGGTAATTTCCGCCAGTCCGCGGGTAATCAGCGCTGCTCTGGCATTATTGCCAAACGCAATTCCATCAGAAATCCCGGCAGCAATCGCAATCACATTCTTGAGTGCTCCGCCGACCTCCACCCCGATCACATCCCTGCCTGAGTAAACCCGCAGGCTTGCAGTACGAATCTCACCGGCAACGCTTCTGGCAAAAATTTCGTCGTGAGAAGCAAGTGTCAGCGCGGCAGGAAGGCCTTTTGCCACTTCCTGGGCGAAACTCGGGCCGGACAGTACACCACAAGTGATACTCGCTGGATAAACTTCCTCAACCACCTGACAGGGAAGTTTTGCGGAGCCCGTTTCAAATCCCTTGCAGGCCAGAACAAGGGGCAATGATGGGTTCAATGCCGCCATCTGCTGCAAAGTGGTACGTAATCCTGCAACGGATACGACGACAAAAACCAGCTCGGCTCGTTCCAGTGCCTCACTCAACACAGAAACAAGATGGATGGAATCCGGCAAAGGCTGCCCGGGCAGATAACGCTGATTGGTGCGCAACGCCACCAGTTCAGCCAGATGTTCCGCATTACGGGTCCATAGCGTCACACGGTGACGCGCAGACAGACAAATTGCCAGCGCAGTTCCCCAGGCGCCCGCACCGAGTACTGCGATATTCATACGCCCCAGATCTGATCGGTTCTGATATAGCCGGTTTGGCCATCCCGATGTTTCACCTTCACCCATCCACCCGCAACGACACCCAACAATTCCAGTATCACATCCTGCTGGGCCTGAAAAATCAGTGATGAAGTCGGATTGGGAGATTGATAAACACTGCCGACAGGTATTTTGACGATCACAAAACGCTTCGGGCCGAGATTCTTGTCTTCCACCCAGGCAAGGTATCCGTGATAATCACGTACTTTTACCCAGCCGACCACCTTCACTACCACTTCCAGAGGCAGATTCACACCTGCCACGTACAGTTTACCGGCATTGAGGGAAGGTGCATCGTACAGAACAACCGCAGATTTCGCGATTGACAGAAACTCATTCCGAGCACCTTCCTGTGCGACTGCCTTACAGGAAAAAATCAACAGAACGAACAGCGAAAACAGCAGACCGGTCGTAATGCTCTCGCCTCGAAGTGGTTGAAACTTCATGAATCAGTGCCTGGTAATCGTATCCGCAGGCTGACCAGGTTGTGATCCAGCTGTTTCCTGCTGTTTTTTCTGGTGATAAATTGCCTCGAAATTAACCGGATTGAGAATCACAGGCGGAAATCCGGCGCGCGTCACTGTATCCGAGATCGTTTCACGTAAGTAGGGAAACAGAATGTTCGGGCATAAAACACTCAGCACAGGTTCGACTTCATCTCCCGGAACATTCCCTATCCGGAAAATACCAGTCTGATGAGCCTCCACCAGAAACATAACCTGATCCTTTTCCTTCAATCGTGCCGTGACAGTAGCAGTTACAACCACCTCATGGATTTCCCCATCCACGGCATTATGACTGGTAGCCAGTTGAAAATTGATCTCAGGGGCTTCGCGCTCAAGAAAGATACGAGGGGCATGAGGAATTTCCAGTGATAAATCCTTGACGTAAATTTTTTCAATAACAAAAACGGGTTGCTGCTGTGATTCAGTCATGATGGGTTCCAGTTAAATACACTTGTCAAAAATTTGCCAGCTGCCAATATATCGAGAAGATTGACAGCCAGCGTTTAGCCAGCCAGCAATCCGCTCAGCTCACCCTGGCGGTCCAGCATTGCCAGATCGTCATACCCCCCGACATGCACCGGGCCGATATAAATCTGCGGGACGGTTCGCCGCCCGGTACGCTGCATCATCTCGGCACGCAGCCCCGGTTGCAGATCCACCCTGATCTTTTCGATCTCCTCGACCCCTCTTGCACGCAGCAACTTCTCTGCCATGGTGCAATAAGGACAGTACCCGGAGACATACATTACAATCTTGGGCATGTCATCCTTCCCTGCATCGTTCTCGCACGGATCACTTCTTCACCAATGGCAGATTCTCCCGCCGCCAGGTATCGATACCACCGTTCAGATTGAATACCTGCTTGAAACCATTCTTGCGCAGAACAGCCCCCGCCCGTCCAACGCGCAATCCGGGAGTAAAGATGATGACGACAGGCTTATCCTTGAACTTTTCCAGCTCCTGCCAGCGATCTTCAATCTTCTCCGCTGGAATATGCTTGGCATTGGGTGGATGGCCACCGGCATATTCACTGTCATCTCTGACATCCAGCACCAGTGCATCCTCGTAATTTATCAGCCGGATGGCTCGTTTCGGATCGATATCACGGACAGAATTACGCGCGACTACCGGCCACAGCAGCATACCGCCGCTCAGCATGGCCGCTATGATAAAAAAGATATTGTCCACCAGAAATGTTGATTCCATATGATGTCATCCAGAGCCGGCAAAAACTGCTATTTTAACAAAGTACTTGCGAAACTCCATTCCATTGTGATGAATATCTCCTGGCAATCAGGCAGTTTCTTATGGGATAGGTTACGATAATAGTTTTTCATCACACGAATCTTCGTTTATGCCAGTCAACATTCTTCCTCTATTACCCGAACAACTGCTGTCGATCCCCGGCCTGTCACTAGGCACAGCAGAAGCCAGCATCAAACGGCCCGGCCGTAAAGATATACTCGTCATCACACTGGCAGAAAATACACGGGTTGCAGGTGTGTTCACCAGGAATCGTTTCTGTGCTGCGCCTGTCACGGTCGCCCGATCACATCTCACAGGTTCGCTGCCGATCCGTGCACTGGTGATCAATACCGGTAACGCCAATGCCGGCACCGGTCAGTCCGGCATCGATCATGCACACGCCACCTGTGCTTCACTGGCCAGGCTCATCGGCTGCCAGACCCAACAGGTACTGCCTTTTTCCACCGGTGTCATCATGGAGCCGCTGCCGGTAGAAAAAATCATCACCCATCTGCCGCAGGCCCTGGCAAATCTGGCACCAGACAACTGGTTCGCCGCTGCACAGGCGATCATGACGACCGACATCGTGCCCAAAGGAATTTCCCGTCAGATTCAGATAAACGGCACAACAGTCACCATCACCGGAATTGCCAAAGGCTCGGGAATGATCCACCCGAACATGGCCACCATGCTCGGATATATCGCCACTGATGCGGCCGTGACACAACCCTTGCTCGACGACCTGGTACGTTACGCAACCGATCGATCCTTCAACTGCGTCACCGTGGACGGCGATACCTCCACTAATGACGCACTGATCCTGATGGCCACCGGACAGGCTGACAATACACCGATTACTGCATCAACCGACCCTGCTTTCATCTCACTGCAGGCAGCCATCACCGAAGTGGCCACCCTGCTTGCACAAATGATCGTGCGTGACGGTGAAGGTGCCACCAAATTCATCACCGTTCAGGTGGAAAGTGGCAAAACCCGGGAAGAATGCACTAAAGTTGCTTACGCCATCGCTCACTCTCCACTGATCAAAACAGCCTGCTTTGCGTCCGACCCCAATCTGGGACGGATTCTGGCAGCCATCGGCTATGCCGGCATTGAAGATCTGGATGTCAATCTGGTTCAGCTTTACCTGGGCAATATTCTGGTTGCCGAACGCGGAGGCCGTGCCGCCAGCTATCGTGAAGAAGATGGTCAGCGCATCATGCAGGCACCGGAAATCACCATACAGGTGAAACTCAACCGGGGAAACGCGTCCACTACCGTATGGACCTGCGATCTTTCCTATGATTATGTCAAAATCAACGCCGATTACCGCAGCTAACACGCTATGAACGATCCCGAATCGATTTTCCAACGACTCGACCGGTTGCTGGCCCGTATCGAGGATACGCTGCCCGTCCGGCCACAGCACGCCGACCCCGCTGAATATATTGCCTTGCGCTGGCGCAAACACGGCGATACCGGCTATCTGCAAGCGATAAACCATCCGCATACGATTACGCTGAATGAGCTGCTGAACATCGAAGAGCAGAAACAGACACTCGACCGCAATACCCTGCAATTCGTTTCAGGACTTCCAGCCAATAATGTATTGCTGACCGGCGCGCGCGGCACTGGTAAATCCTCTCTGATAAAAGCTTTGCTGAACCGCTATGCTGACCGGGGCTTGCGGATGATCGAAGTGGATAAGCTGGGGCTCACCGATCTGCCCGATATCATTGAGTTCATCGGCCAGCGTCCGGAACGCTTCATTCTGTATTGCGATGACCTGTCATTCGAAGCCGATGAACCAGGTTATAAAGCGCTGAAAGTCGTTCTCGACGGCTCCATCTCTACCGCATCCGACAACGTACTGATCTACGCCACTTCCAACCGCCGTCATCTGATACCGGAATTCATGCATGAAAATCTGGCAGCCCGGCACGTGGATGGCGAAATTCATCCTGGAGAAGCTACTGAGGAAAAAATTTCCCTGTCGGAACGTTTTGGCTTGTGGCTGTCTTTCTATCCATTTGATCAGGAACAATATCTGGAAATCGTCCGCCACTGGCTCTCGCAACATGGCATCAGCAGACTGTCCGGCCCGGCCCGGCAGGAAGCACTTCGCTGGGCACTGGCACGTGGTTCCCGCAACGGGCGGGTTGCCCGCCAATTCGCCCGGGACTGGGCAGGTCAGCAAAAACTGGCAAAAACTGAACCGGTCAGAACCGACAAGGAATAGCATGGCCGGCCCGTCGCTGGTTGAAGTTGCTGCCGCCGTTCTTATTCGCCCGGATAACAGTTTTCTGCTTGCCTGCCGGCCAGATGGAAAACCTTATACCGGTTATTGGGAATTTCCGGGTGGAAAGATCGAAGCAGGCGAATCTCCGCTTCAGGCGCTCGCGCGCGAATTGGATGAAGAACTCGGTATCACCGTTCGCCAGGCCACCCCCTGGCTGACACGGACATTCAACTATCCGCATGCCACTGTACGGCTCCGGTTCTACCGGGTGACTGACTGGCACGGCGAGCTCACCCCCCGTGAACGACAACAGTTCGCCTGGCAGACAGCTGAAAACATCACCGTTTCTCCGTTGCTTCCAGCCAATACGCCCATTCTGCGCAGCCTGGTATTACCTTCAATTTATGCCGTTACTCGTACAGTGGAAACAGACATAGAAGCGTCACTGTTATCCATCGGGCAAACTCTCGGCAGCGGCGTGAAACTGCTGCAAATCCGCCAGAAAGCAATGTCACACGACCAGCTGGAACATTTCAGCAGGACTGCACTGCAACTGGCCCGAAGTTATCAGGCTACCGTACTGATCAATGAAAATATACCGCTTGCGCAGACGCTTCAAGCAGATGGCGTTCATCTGACCGCTGCTCAGTTGCGATCCCTGCACTCCCGCCCTGCTGTCAATTGGTGTGGCGCTTCCTGTCACAACGAACAGGAACTTCAGCGCGCAGAACGACTGGGAGTCGATTTCGTTACTCTGAGTCCCGTGCAACCCACCCTCAGTCACCCCGGCGCAACTGCATTGGGATGGAAAGAATTTGCCGCGCTCATCCGGGATTACCCGCTGCCGGTTTACGCGCTGGGTGGATTGCTGCCGACTGATCTGAAAACTGCCCGGGAATATGGTGCCCATGGTATCGCCATGATGCGTGGTATCTGATACCTGTTTTGCAGTATTACCCGGACTTTCAAACCAGATAGGTATCCACCCCGCTCAGCAGCAAATCGTACTGCGCCTCGACAATCTCTTTGATGGCCAGCGCAGGAACCCCCGTCACCACATTGTTTTCAACTGCCAGCCAGCCTACCGCATCTTCCGGACCCAGACTGACCACATATCCCAGATCATGATGCAGATAAGGCTCAAGCACTTTGAGCACACCGGAATGGCGCAAAATATTACGGGCAGCCAGTTTTCCCTTGCGCACCGCCGACTGGGCAGTCATCGTATTCGATCCCAATGATGGATAAACCGAACAATCCCCGGCCGCAAATATATTTCCCAATGGCTTGCCGTCCACCATCACCTGACCGAATGCATTGGTCTTGATCAGATTGTCCTGCCTGTTACCGGTGAATACCAGTGAAAGAACAGAAGGCAATTCGAAATGCCGTCCGCTGGTTTTATCCTCCAGCAAAACTGTGTCAGCACGCTGCTCCAGAAAACATACTCCCGGATAAAATTCGATATCCAGTTCCAGCATGCGCATTTCGACATAACGGGCAAATCCTCCCGGATACCGCTGCAGCACTCGTTCATTGTCATCCACCAGTTGCAAGCCATGATTGATCCGGCGGCGACGCAAGTAACCCGCCAGCTCGAACAAAAACTGAATACCAGTCGCCCCGCCACCTACGACAGAAATGCAGGAGGGTGCAGTATTTCCCGCCCTATCCTGTGTTGCCAGAAATCTGTCCAGCAGATCCGCACCGGAAACCGTGAAGAAATTTTCCAGACGAACTATATTTTCCGCATCTGCCGCAGTACGCTCATCTGTCTCATTCCGGGTGAACGATCTTGCACCCGATGCCACCAGCAGATAATCGAACGGAACTTGCTGATCATCCACCTGCAGGTAGCGATCACGCTGCCACTGGCACAACATCGATTCATCTACTGCCAGCGCGCTGCGAATATGACGACACCCGAAACGCTGTTCCAGAAATGCATACGGCACCAGAAAATCAGACAACGGATAGCGAAAGGTTTCATGAAGATGAGTAATCTTGAGATGATCGATCCCCGGATCGATCAGCGTGATCTCCGCATCCGGGCTGTATCGGTGCAACGTAACCAGCGCCGCGATCCCGGCATAACCGCCACCAACAATTACGATTTTCAGCCGCCTGCCTTTCGGTATATACAATGGCAGAAAAGCCATTCATCTCCTCCCTTCCACACGTTGATCAACAGAAACTAGCGTAGCATGGATATATCCGCCCGGTCACGCGCTCTGCGCCCGCTCCGGAAAGCATGCCCCCAACGGACTGACGTATAATCGGCAGTCGCCACATCATTTCATTTTCAACCACCCACAGCCGGAACATTCATGCACATCCACATTCTCGGAATCTGCGGCACCTTCATGGGCGGTCTGGCGGTACTGGCACGTGCAGCCGGCCACACCGTCACCGGCTGTGACGCCAATGTCTATCCACCGATGAGCACGCAGCTTCGCGATCAGCAAATCGAGCTGATCGAAGGTTATGATGCTGATCAGATCAAACTGAAACCGGATCTGTTCGTCATCGGTAATGTCGTCTCGCGCGGTAATCCGCTGATGGAAGCGATTCTCGATGCCCACCTGCCTTACCTGTCCGGCCCGCAATGGCTGGCACAACACCTGCTGCACAACCGGTGGGTATTGGCAGTTGCGGGCACGCACGGCAAAACCACCACCAGTTCGATGCTTGCCTGGATACTGGAATACGCCGGGCTCTCTCCCGGATTTCTGATCGGTGGTGTTCCGGAGAATTTCGGTCTGTCTGCCCGTCTGGGGATCATCGAAGCAGAGCAGACACCTTCCCCTTTCTTCGTCATCGAAGCGGACGAGTACGACACTGCTTTTTTTGACAAGCGCTCCAAGTTCGTACACTACCAGCCAAGAACGGTGGTACTCAACAACCTTGAATACGATCATGCAGATATTTTCCCGGATCTGGCCGCGATCGAACGCCAGTTTCATCATCTTATCCGCATCGTTCCCCGCAATGGACTGCTCGTCGTCAACGGGCAGGATACTGCGTTACAGCGAGTATTGAATCAAGGCTGCTGGACGCCGGTAGAACAGTTTGATGTGGACGATGGCTGGCAAATCACCATGGAGCAGAATGAAAGTCTGTCAGTCCGTTTTCAGGGAGTGTCGCAAGGAATACTGCATTGGGAATTGCTGGGAGAACATAATTGCATGAATGCCCTGGCTGCATTGGCTGCAGCCAGGCATGCCGGCGTACCGGCGCAACTCGGTATCGAAGCTTTGTCCCGCTTCAAGAACGTGAAACGACGTATGGAACTGCGCGGTGTCATCAACGATATTCATGTTTATGATGATTTTGCACACCACCCCACTGCCATCCGCACGACACTGGCCGGATTGCGCGCCAAAATCGGCCAAGCACGCATCATCGCCGTGCTGGAGCCACGTTCCAACACCATGAAACTCGGCGTCTGGCAGAATGATCTCGCAGCCAGTCTGGATCAGGCTGACCAGATTTTCTGCTATGCCCACCAGATTGGCTGGAATATCGATTCAGCTCTCGCTTCTCTCGACGATAAAACCGAAATCCATCACGACCTGACCACCATGATCAGCGCCATTGCAGCCACCGCACACCCGGGAGATCATATCCTGATCATGAGCAACGGCAGCTTCAGCGGCCTGCACGACAAATTGCTTGATACACTTCGCACCTGATCCGGTACATCTCTCTGAACTCCATCATTACCATCGCCCGCAAAAAAAACACCCCACCGAAACTCCAGCGGGGTGTAAAGGCTTCGTCACAAAATCGTTACTGCATGGGCTTTGACTTTGCCCGAAGCAAGAAGAGAGAAATACTCATCACTACTGAGAAAAACACACTACGATTACAACGACTTCCCCATCAACCATCTACTTCAAAATAATAACCAGGTAGCTTTAGAATCCAATTCCGAGATAACCGCCAACGGTAAACCCGTTGACATTCACTCCATCAATCTTACCGCCTGCCAGCTGATATCTGGCATCGGCCCCAACATAAATTGCTTTCCAGATGTTGTAATCAGCACCCACCCCGAACATGACACCCGGCTGCAGCACCGTAATGGATTCAGACGGCGGGCTGATGACATGCAAAGCCAGTCCGGCCGGGATGATCCATGGTCTGAACCGGTTTCCTTCCAGAAACTTGATTTTTGGTGCTGCGGTGAGCGTAAACTGGCTGACTGTCACTTTACGCGGATTAAGCGCCCCGCCTGCCAGCTGAGTTGGATTATTAGCCAGTGCATTCCCCGAAACACTATTGCTGAACTGTTTGTATTCAAACATCAGCTCGGCAAACACACTGGTCCCCGGCAGAAAACCCCACACATCATTGGTCAGATTGAAATCAAAACCAGCGCCGATATACCAGGCATCTTTTCCGGCCTGATCCTGCGCTCCGACAGGAGCAACATCACTCTGGATGGAAACGCCATTACGAGTATGGTTGCTATGTGCAAAACCACCCCGGAAAAACACCATGTGCTTGCCGCTCTCCCCTGCACTTTTTTGCGCCCCGACAGAAGCAACCGATTGCTCGTTTTCCCGGATTTTCTGTTCATTTCTTACAGTATCCGTCTTGACCCTGTCCAACTCACCCCGGATAGACTGCAGTTGCTCTTCCAACAATTTGATTTGTGCTTCCAGAGCCTGTGTCGATGTACTGTCAGCAAATACCTGAGGTGCGCTCAACAATGTTGAAATACTCAGCATGCCGGCTGTAACACTTAAAACTGCACGCTTTCCGATAACATAACGATTCACTCGTTTCTCCTTTTTTTATGTGCTTGGATATGTTGTATGGCAAATACTAAATAGTTAACGATCCGGATACTTTGATCTAAGTCAAAACAAAGCTGTTTTCCGTCATTCCTTTCGATAAATGCCAGCCGGGATCGTTACCTTCCCGTTTGACTCACGCTTTTCACCATTCAGGAAATCCGGATCAGGCTGAAACGCCACCCCCCTCACGGTCGTTTTGCTAATAAATCCAGCCAAACAGGGCATAAATGTTGCAGGCACTGGTACATTTACCAATGGATGTTAGATAATTACCAGCGCAATCATCCTGACCCACATCAAGAAAACCTGCTTTCCACTTGCTGCCCGGAGACATTATTTCGGCCATGATTCGTACACTCTATTCCGATACGCCTTTTCCCCCGCTGGAACAGGCACTGATCGAACCCAATGGTCTGCTGGCTGCGGGCGGAGATCTGTCACCAGAACGCCTGATCTCCGCTTACCGCCAGGGAATCTTTCCCTGGTTCAATCCAGGGGAAATCATCCTGTGGTGGAGTCCAGATCCAAGAATGGTACTGTTTCCCCGAGAATTAAAAATTTCACGTTCACTGCACAAAACCCTGAAGAAGAATGACTACCAGATCCGCACGGACAGCGCCTTCACCGAAGTCATGCAAGCCTGTGCCGCGCCGCGTGAGGACCAGGCAGGTACATGGATACACGAGGAAATGATCGCGGCTTACACCGCGCTGCATCAGATGGGGGTGGCACACTCGGTCGAAACCTGGATAGAGGGCGAACTGGCCGGTGGACTATACGGCGTAGCCATTGGCAGGGCTTTTTTTGGAGAATCGATGTTTTCCCGAGCGACCGATGCATCCAAGATTGCACTGGTTCATCTGGCCAGACAACTGGAAAATTGGGGCTATGGCCTGATCGACTGCCAGATGAAAACTGCACATTTGATGTCGATGGGTGCACGGGAAATCCCAAGATCACAATTCTCCAAACGGCTGAATCAACTGAACGCTCTACCCGGCCAAAACAGAAAATGGTATTTCGACTTTACCTATCCCGGGCGATCGGAGCAGTGACTATGGATTTCCAGATCACCAGACGTTATCCCTGCAGCTATCTGCCGGGAGAGCTCGCTCGCTCGCGTATCGTGGTCACTGACGACACTCTGTCGGACAGCAATACCTATGCCCAACTGATTCAGCAGGGGTATCGACGCAGCGGCAGCTTAATCTATCGCCCGGACTGCGATTACTGTCACGCCTGTATTCCGGTGCGCATCCCGGTGGAGCTGTTTGATCCCAATCGCACCCAGCGCAGAATATGGAAACGACATCAGCACTTGCAGATCGCCTGGCATCCCCTGCATTTCGATCCTGTACACTTTGATCTCTACCAGCGCTACCAGAAATCCCGTCACACAAATGGCAGCATGGATCAGGACGATGAAAACGGACGCAAACAGTACCGTGATTTTCTGCTGAAAAGTACAGTGGATTCCTTTCTGGTAACATTTCACGAAAATGAACAGCTGCGCATGGTCAGCATCATCGACCGGCTGCCGGATGGACTGTCACCGGTTTATACCTTCTTCGAGCCGGATGTACCCGGATCGAGTTACGGCACCTTCAACATCCTGTGGCAGACAGCTCAATGCCGTGCTGACCGGCTGCCTTACCTTTATCTCGGCTACTGGATTGCAAACAGCCGGAAGATGCACTACAAAGCCAATTTCCAGCCGCTGCAGTATCTGATCGACAACCAGTGGCAATACCGCACAACGAACCGATAAATATGATGTACAACCTGCTGCGCCCGCTACTGTTTCTGCTTGACCCCGAAACTGCTCACACCGTTACACTGGATACACTCAACCTGCTGAAGAGAACCGGGTTGCTGCCCGATCGCACCATCGACTGCACTCCTGTTCGCGTCATGGAGCTGGATTTTCCCAATCCAGTCGGGCTGGCAGCCGGCCTCGACAAGAATGGGACCTGCATCAGCGCACTGGCCTCTCTGGGATTTGGCTTTATCGAAGTGGGAACCATCACCCCGCGCGCGCAGGCCGGTAATCCCCGGCCACGACTGTTTCGTATTCCACAGGCTGAAGCAATCATCAATCGGATGGGATTCAATAACGTTGGTGTGGATAAGCTGATAGAAAATGTCCAGCAGTCCGGCTACCGCGGCATACTGGGTATCAATATCGGTAAAAATGCGGATACCCCTCTGCAGAATGCAATCGATGATTACCTGATCTGTTTACGCAAGGTGTACCTGCATGCCAGTTACGTCACTGTCAACATTTCCTCGCCCAATACCCAGCAGCTCAGACAACTGCAAAATGAAACTGAGCTGGACCATTTACTGGGCGCACTTAAGGCGGAACAAACCCGTCTGAGCGATCTCCACAGTCGCTACACGCCACTAGCCATCAAGATTGCCCCCGATCTGGAATTCGAACAAATTACCGTAATTGCATCGCTGTTACTGAAACACCGCATGGATGCAGTGATTGCGACCAACACCACCACTGCAAGAGAGGGTATCGAACATTTGCCACACGGCAATGAAAAGGGTGGATTGAGTGGCGCACCATTAACGGAACGCAGCACCACAGTCATTCGTCAGCTTGCCGACCATCTTCAACATGCCATTCCCATCATCGGAGCGGGTGGCATCATGTCAGCCCGGGATGCACAACTCAAAATCGAAGCAGGCGCCAGTCTGGTACAGATTTATTCCGGGCTGATTTATCGCGGTCCGGATCTGGTTACAGAAACCGCCTCACTGCTTTGCTCCCGCACTGCCCATGCTGGATAAAAATTCACTGATCGAACAGATCGACGCCGTGCTGCCGCAAACCCAATGCGGGCAGTGCGGATTCGATGGATGTAAACCCTATGCGACAGCCATTGTCGAGGGCCATGCGGATATCGACCAGTGTCCACCCGGCGGTGACGCTGGTGTGGCTCAAATTGCAGCGATCCTGAATATTGCCCCGAAGCCACTGAACACGACTTATGGCCACCCCAAACCGCCTGCCATCGCCGTCATCGATGAATCTCAATGTATCGGCTGCACATTCTGCCTGCGCGCCTGCCCGGTGGATGCCATCATTGGCGCAGCCAAACATATGCATACCGTTCTGACCGAGTTATGTACCGGTTGCGAACGTTGTATCGCCCCATGCCCGATGGATTGCATCAGCATGGTATCCGTACCCGCCCCGGCCACACCCGAAATCCGGCAACAGATCGCTGACGGTGCACGGGAGCGATATCACTTGAGACTGCTCAGGCTGGCACGCCAGCAGCAACGTACCAGGAAACCAGAGCAGAACAAGCTGAAAGAAGCCCCAATCCCCACGGTACAACAAGCAACCGATACGAAACAGGCAGCCATCCAGGCCGCCATGGAACGTGCACGAGCTGCACTTGCCCGCTCAAACATCCCCAACAAGGACTGAATGAACACGACCAAACGCCGGGAGATATTCACCCGATTCAGAGCAGCCAATCCCCGTCCGACAACCGAACTCGAATACCAGACACCGTTTCAATTACTGATTGCCGTCATTCTCTCGGCACAAGCCACTGATAAAAGTGTCAATCTGGCCACACGAAAACTGTTCCCGATTGCGGACACCCCCGAAAAAATCCTGCAATTGGGAGAAACTGGCCTCAGCCCGTTCATTCAGCGCATCGGGCTATTTCGCACCAAAACCAGGAATATTCTTGCCACCTGCCAGTTGTTGATCGAACAACACAACAGTGAAGTCCCGCGCACTCGCACGGAACTGGAAAAGCTGCCGGGGGTCGGCCGGAAAACCGCCAGCGTGATTCTGAATACCGCCTTTGGCGAACCCACCATTGCAGTAGATACGCATATTTTCCGCGTAGCCAACCGTATCGGTATCGCACCAGGTAAAAATGTCCTGGAAGTGGAACGCAAACTGCTCAAGGTGGTACCGAATGAATTCCGTCACGATGCCCACCACTGGCTGATCCTGCACGGGCGTTACATCTGCAAAGCCAGGAAACCCCTATGTCACCAGTGTCTGATCGTGGATTTATGCGAATTCAAGGAAAAAAATCTGGAAGGAACTGCATCCTCATTCGATATGAAACAGTTGACATGAAGCGTGATGCTCTCATCCATTCTCTGCAAACCCGCATACCGGATCTACTGGCAATTTATGCTTTCGGCAGCCGTATTCAGGGTACAGCCAGGTTGGACAGCGATCTGGATCTGGCCGTACTGGTAGCGGGCTATACTGATCCGTTGATTCTGTTCGAAGTCGCGAACGAACTGGCCGATGTGGCAGGCTACGCGGTTGATCTGCTCGACCTGCGAGCTGCCTCCACTGTGATGCAATACCAGATCATTACCACCGGGGAACGCTGGTGGACACTGGATATGCAGGCAGCCTTATTTGAGACATTCATCCTGAGTGAGAAAACCGCTCTCGATGTAGCACGTGCCGGGTTACTGGCTGACATCCGACAAAGAGGAACAGTCTATGGCCGATGATGTACTGATCAACAAAGCAGCAACGATTGAACGCTGCGTGGCGCGGGCACGTGAGGAATACGCTGCCAATCCAGAAAGTTTTGCCACTGATTACACTCGCCAGGATGCGGCCATTCTCAACATTCAGCGAGCCTGCGAAGCAGCGTTGGACATGGGCCAGCATCTGATTCGCCGTGAAAAACTAGGAATTCCACAAAGTACCCGTGATGTGTTTTCCTTACTGGCACGCGGTGGCTGGATCAATATTGAACTGGCTGACAGTCTTAAACGGATGGTGGGTTTTCGGAATATCGCCGTGCATGATTACATTGCCCTGCAACTGCCTATTACCGTAAGAATCATCGAAAATCACCTGGATGAATTTTTACAGTACAGCCAGACTCTGTTGCTGCATGACGCAGCATTAGGCGGGAACTAGAGAGGATAATAGTTTCGTGAGATGACCGACAGCTTTATTGTCCTGATGCGGCAGAGGCAAAGATGAAGGAAGTTCTATTGACCACACCAGGCTGGTACGGGTGAGAGGTCTTGTTGTAGCGTGACATAATTTTGTCGACATACTTTACAGTTTCAGGATAAGGTGGAATACCGCGATATTTCTCGACGGCACCCTCACCCGCATTGTAGGCTGCGGCCACCAGCGCCACATCTCCTTTGAAGAAGGCGAGCAACCATCTCAGATAAGCCATCCCACCCCTGATATTTTCTTCCGGATCAAAAACATCTCTGACCTGAAATCTTTCAGCAGTCGCGGGAATGAGCTGCATCAACCCCTGTGCATTTTTGGGAGAAACAGCCTGTGTATTAAAACCAGACTCAACCGCAATGACTGCAAGTACGAGACCCGGATCAATTTCATATTGTGGAGCCAGTTTTTCCACAAGCGCAGAAACAGACTGATCGACATAATATTTGCCAAGTGTGGTGTTTGCCCGAACGTAAACATTTCTGCTCAGACAACTTGGTAGCTGTGTTTTCCGTTTATCTGGTACAGGCATGAACTGCAATAATTTTCGTGCATCTGCATGATTTCTGGCAGCAGCCATCTCGAATAATCTGGCAGCAATCCCATCATTACGCTCGACCCCACGTCCGTTGGCGTACATCCATCCCAGTGCATACTGCCCCTCGGCCGAGCCTTGCCGGGCTGCCTGACAATAAAGCTCCACTGCTTTTTCCCTGTCTTGCAGCACACCTTCACCATGCTCATACTGCCGAGCCTGTGCTACCAGTATGTCGCCCCCCCCCTTAACACCAGCAGACCGTACAGCCTGAATATCCCTCCCACTGTGAGCAACGGCAGTATGTAATACCAGAAAACTCAATACAGCCCATTGCCATTTGAAGGAGATACGCATATTTCTCTTCTGCTCCTGAGAGTTAAAGTATTGTTTTATTGATAATTAATGGAGCAACAATCGTGCCAGAATACAGAAACATTCCGGCTTCAGTGATAACTGTTTGCTTACGGGCAGAAATTTTTCAGACGTTTCCCGGCAAATTCACCAAGACAAACTGGCCTTGCAAACAATGTAAAAAATTCCGACAAATACGGATTTGACGATACAAAATATTTCAGCGAACCCCCTCATAAAGCTTTTATTCGTTTTCAGGCTGTGTACGATGCACGCGCACTTTGCCGATATTATGCTTATTGACCGAAACGATCTCAAAAATCAGGCCATCAACCGTAATCTGTTCCCCCGCTGCAGGAATATAGCCGAACTGCCAGAGCAAATAACCACCGAGTGTGGAATAACGTTCAGCCTCGTCCACCAGATCATGCTCCAGCAGATTGGATGCCTTGCGAATACTGATCCATCCATCCATCAGCCAGGCGCCATCAGCCTGTTGCTCTGCCACCACTTTTTCTTCACCCGCATCCAGAAACTCACCCGCAATCGCCTCCAGAATATCCGCCGGCGTAACGATTCCCTCAACCGATCCATACTCATCCACGATCACTGCCAACTGTAACGTCTGATTACGAAGCTGCTCCATCAGCTTGATCACAGGAACCCGTTCAAGCACCACGATCGGATGACGCAGTGACTTTTCCAGATTGATCTTCCCTTCTTCCAGCATGTCACGCAGCAAATCCTTGGCAAATGCAGCACCTACAAACTCATCAACGTTACCGTGTGCCAGCAGAAAACGTGAGTGGCCGCTATCAATTATTTTTGCCCTGATCATCTCACTGGTACCCCCCAGATCCAGCCAATCGATATCAGTACGCGGTGTCATGATGGACATGGCAGGGCGCCCGGCCAGTGTCAGCACTCCTTCAATCATTTCCTTTTCTTCACGGGCGAACAGGTCATTTTCGGCCACCTGCTGCGCGATCACTTCTGATGTCTCACCCAACCCGACTTCACCATGCCGCCCGCCAAGCAACCGCAACACGGCTTCAGCAGTACGATCACGCAAATCCCCGGTAGTAATGAGCTTTTCCTTGTTATGTCTGGCAATCTGATTAAAGGTCTCAATCAGGATGGAAAAACTGATCGCAGCATAGAGGTACCCTTTGGGCACATGAAAGTTGAAGCCTTCGATCACGAGCGAAAAACCGATCATCATCAGAAAGCCCAGGCAGAGAATGACAACGGTAGGATGTCTGGAGACGAAAATCATCAACGGCCCGGAAGAAACCATCATGACAATGATCGCGATGATAACGGCGATCATCATCACCGAGAGGTGCTCCACCATTCCGACTGCAGTAATCATGCTGTCAAGCGAAAAAACCGCATCCAGCACGATGATCTGCACGATGACCTGCCAGAAAACGGCATGCACACCCTTGCCTTCTTTTTGTCCATCCTGCCCCTCCAGTCGGCTGTGCAGCTCCATCGTTCCCTTGAAAAGCAGGAATATCCCCCCGAACAAAAGAATCAGATTTCGCCAGGACAGCTCGACATCGAACAGTGTCAGCAGCGGCGTAGTGAGCGTTATGACCCAGGAAATGGATGCCAGCAGAATGAGGCGCATGATGAGCGCCAGAGAAAGACCAACGATGCGCGCTTTTCCGCGCTGATGTGGCGGCAGCTTATCCGTCAGTATTGCAATGAAAACCAGGTTATCGATCCCCAGTACGATTTCCAGAATAACCAGCGTTGCCAGCCCCGCCCACGCAGCGGGATCGACTACCCATTCAAAAAACACTTTTTCTGATACCTGAAAGAAATTGAAAGACTGTAATCAAGGATATGAAGTATCCAAATCCGGATAAAAGGAAATCACACCGTAGACGAGTGCGAACTATCAATATAGTACAAGTTTTTTCAGACAAGCAAACACTGAAAAACGGGATGAAGACTCCTGAAGGTAGTTTATCCTGACTTAGCAGGTAGTAAGCAGGATACGTTTTACACACCGATCTGAATGATAAACATATTTTCTGGTACGCAAGCGCATCTTATGGCCATAGACGAAGGGCCGAAACGAAGGGCTGAATTATTTCACCTTTGCAAGGTTCGTGATGATGGCAAGAACAGTAGCTCGGATTGCTTTGATATGCGCTTCCACCATTTTTGCATAAGCAGCGGAGCGATCCAAAAACCTCTTAATTGGCTTACGAAGTTGCTCTTTCACACAAAGCTATATGTAAGGGTACGCCAGTACCCCTCCTAAAAGCATGACTGGGGAAAACGTCCCACAGAGAGCATTGTCTCCAAAGAGAGACAGACAATATTCAACAAATACAAACGATTATCAGTATTTGTGACTTTTATCACAGATTGCAACGACAATTTTTCTCACCAAAATACAGAAAAAATTTCAACTCATTGATTAATAAATACTATTAATTCTGGCATGGATTGTGCTCTTATTAAAAAGTATTTTAAACATCCAATGATTTATCCGTTTTATCAATCAAGTATTATTTTCGAGCTATACCTATTCAGTCCAGAAAATAACTTTATGAGGAATACCACTCATGCAAATTGCGAATCATCTTCAATCAGGGACCGCAGTAAAAAATATCCAGCCAGCACACATTCCATTCAGCCCCTATCAACCCGATTCCACCTCATCTGACGATACCGACCCGCGATTTTCCCACTCTCGAAAATATCGAATCTCCAAGCATTCGGGCAGCAATCCGAGTCACATAGCCGAAACAGACTGCCTTCTGCAACGCAACGGCTACAGCATTCACCTGGTCAGCTCACTCAAACAGCGTATCAAGGCCAGCACGCTTATCAAACGCATGTATGCCTCGCGTGGTTACCAGACTGAAAGCGCTTCTGTTTTCTCAACATCTTCCAATCAATACACCTTCGAAGCACGTCAATCACAACAGCTCATTGGAACGTTGACACTCACCATCGACACAGGCAAAGGATTACTGGCCGATACTCTCTATCAGCCAGAACTGGATCAGTTCCGCCGGCAAGGTCGCAGGCTCTGCGAAGTTTCAAAGCTTGCATTCAATCCGGAAACCAGTTCGAAAGAAATCTTCGCCTCTTTGTTCCACATGGCCTATATTTTTGCTCATCGCATACATGGTGTGAATGATTCCTTCATCGAAATCAATCCGCGCCATGCCACTTTCTACAAACGGATGCTCGGATTCCATCAAGTTGGTGAATTACGCACCTGCCCACGTGTCAATGCACCGGCAGTGCTGCTCCATCTGGATCTGGAATACATGAAAGAACAAATTACTACCCAAGCAGGGCAGTTCGATCAAAAAACAAAGAGTATTTATCCGCACTTTTTTTCCCGGATCAAGGAAAGAGAAATTGTGCATTTGATCCAGACAAGCCAAATAAATCAACCTCTCTTATCTGATATACAAAAATCAGAATTCAGCTACCACATCAAACATCTTCAGCCAATATAATCTTGAAGATTTACAGCACTCTGATTTTGACAACAGTTCAGACTGATATACCTTTAAAAATTCTGTTTTCAATTTGCCTACAATCCTGCCGTTGTAAATAAGTGCAAAACAGCGCTTTTTTCGAGAACCTAAAGAAAACGAGGTATACAAAGCACATGAACAGGCCAGCTCAGCTCCCTCTAGCTTTATTCGGCGATAAAAGTAATCTGTCTGAACAAGCACGTAAAGAAATTCAGGCACTTAGTGGCCCCCATCCGATAGTATTTCTGCTGCAGGCTATTGGTGCATGGTGTGTAATCATTACAGTTATTACGCTGGCCATTCATATTGAAAGTATCTGGATGACATTATTCGCAATTCCAATCATTGCCACACGCTTCAATATTCTGGGATTATTGGTCCACGAACAGGTACACCAGCTTGGTTTACGGGGACGATATGGCGACATTCTGGCAAACGTTCTGGCAGCCTACCCTATCGGAATTACGGTAGAAGACTACGCTAGGGTACATCTCTCCCATCACAAATATTATTTCACCGAGGATGATCCGGATTTTCTACGTAAATCCGGATCGGACTGGATATTTCCGATGCCCACATGGCAGCTAGTTAAACTATTGTTGAGTGATCTGAGTGGAATCGGTTTTTATAAAATCTTGAAAGGAAAACGGCTTGAAAATAAAACTGTTTACAATCGTCTGCATCCGACTCCCAAATGGCTACGGCCTGTTTTTTATACAATAGTCGCTGTCTTACTGACTTATTTTAAAGCATGGCCGTTGTTTCTGATCTACTGGGTGCTGCCACTAATAACTTTCATGCCTTTAATTGTGCGGCTGGGGGCTATTTGTGAGCATGTTTACGATCAACAGGGAGCGGGTATTATCGAATCATCTCCTCTCATTATTCTGAGCTGGTGGGAAAAATTGATCCTTCCCAACCTCAACTTTACGTTGCATGCTTATCACCACTTTTTCCCGGGAATTGCCTGGTGCAGCCTGCCAAAAGTGCATAAAATTTTTAAGCGAGAGAATCTTGTTAATGAGGATGGAGTATTCCATGGCTATTTCTCATATTTGAAATATCTACAGAATCGTGGTGTGAATATACAAACAGCTATTACACCCGGCAATTAAATGTAACAGAAATATAAAAAGCCCTGTATAAACAGGGCTTTTTATAATACAAAAACTAATATCAGCTTCTTCTACGAGTTACAGTACCCATTCCCAGAATACCCAAGGCCAACAAAGCCAGCGTAGCAGGTTCCGGCACATCAGAAGTTCTAGCTAATGCATTAAGACTACCTTCTTGCGTTAGGCTAATATCAGCACATAAACCAGCAGCACTAAAATCACAACTATAGGCAGTGGCTAGTGGACTTCCCGCTTGATACTTATTTGTAGTATCAAGTGCAAACCTTATCTCCCCCGGTAACATGTTTTTCCCAGAAATATCCTGAAATAAATTAGCATAGGTCTCAGTTAATAACTCGGCAGTTATATTCGATGTTCCGCTTACATCTGCTGTCCCGATAAAACTACCTATTTCCCCGCCAGAAGGATCAGCTACGGAAAAAGTAGCTATAACCGGCCCACCAAATTCTTGAAGGGTAATGCTACCAACTCCAGCAGTGTAAGAAAAACTAATTTCACCAGTTATCGGGTTAACGTCAGTGACCGTGCCCGCTAAACCAGAAAAACTATACTGGATTTGATTAGTCAATAGTGATAGTGGTCCGAAATCACCACTTCCTGCGACATTTTCACTTGAGTAAGTGATAGAGTATAATCCCCCGAGGTTGGTAAATTTTGCGCCGATAAAAACATTACCTGCTGCATCCAGCTCCTGGGTAACCGTACTAAATCCTCCGCCTACAATCAGATGACCGATATTATTATTATTCCCTCCTGAAAGATTCATCTGCCACGCATCCAAGATTTCCCAACCTGCTTGTGCCGGAAAGCTCATTACTGCAGCCGAACCTGTCAGCACCGCCGCTAATGCTATTTTTTTAAATTCCATTTTTATCTCCAGAAATTAATTTACGGGTACTCCCAGTTATACATAAGCACAACTCGTGCCACACATTAACAATCATATACTTACAACACGAAAAATATATATCTTTCTCAAAGTGTAAAAAGAACCGACATTTACTTAGGCTTCCACATCAAGTCGCTCAATGGCAGGCGCACTGAACGTGAACTCGGTTGTGATGCGGTTCCTATACGACACATAAAAACAGTTTGCTCTGATCTGGGACCTGAAAATGCATAAAAATTCTCTGCCAGCTTACCCACCTCCTGATTTACCGCATCCAAATGGGATACCTTTATTTTTTGGGTCGCATACCAGTTAAAAATTACAGGAGTTATCTCAGGCTGCAGAAACAATCCATTGGCTGCACATGTCAGCCATATACGCTGCATCGCCATACCTGCTGAAACAAAGTCAAGTTGTGTTTGTGGTATTTTTTCTGCTCTGATTAATAAATGAGCTGCGCAGAACATTGCTGGCAGAAAATCAAGCTGAATACGGGGAGCAATCGTCCCAAACAGGTAGCGATTAAAAAAATCCAAGCGATTCCAGCTTTGCATGACCCAACGCATCAAGTAAGCTGTCAAGGGATCCACCCCCACAGCACGCTCTGGTATGCGATCCTTACTGAAACTGGTACCCCATTCGATAATCTGTTTATGCACTTGATACGCTTCAGGACAAGTCAAACGAACATGTGCGTTCTGCCAAAGCAGTTTTGCAATTTCATACCGATCCGCCAGCGTTTCAAAAAATTGTATAGTGTAACCTTCACCTACCGCAGTCTGTATGGCAATACGCTGATTTTCGGTAAGCGGAGTTGTTTTCATTAGCCGCCTCTGAACAGTGCGTACCTCAATGAATGGATATAATGGATCACGCATGAGTGTTGAATCAGTTCCAAATTCAACATCATAAATTGGTAAAGTATCTGATGTCCCTGACCGATGTACCCAAACAGCTTTTAAACCATGTTCAGTTGCCGCAATTCGTATCGTTTCAAGTAATGCGCCATGTGCCATATAGCTAGCACGTCCTTCAAAATCATATATACACCAGTCACGCGTATCATGTCCATGTACTGCAATACGATTATGATCGATGATCTCGAATCGCCATGGCTGAGTGTTATCCCCACTGGGAGCCCAGCGTGCCAGATCAAGAATTTTGAGTAATATATCGCGGTCAGGCATGTTGTCCCCTGGGAGCTCCTGTGCGAGAAAGTATTTTACGAGCGACTCTCAGCGTAATCTGTTGAAGGATGTTACGGTTTCCTCCCGGTCGCCAAGTTCTCACAAATTTGTTCCGGTAAGCATCAAAATGATAACCATGCGGCGCAGCAATTATCTTTCCTCTTTCAAGCAGGATTTTCAACGCTTCAGTTGCTGCCAGCCCGCAACAAAGCTGGCATCCCATAATCGTAGAAGGACTTTTATGTTTTAAAAAGTCGACACGAGATGAATCAACCAGATAGCCACGCTGCAGCATAGCTGGTGATAAACCGATCAAAAAACGAATCAGCATTTCCTCTTCATCGCACTCATCCAGACAAAAATATTCCTCGAAAGACATTTTTCCCGGTAGAAAAATCAATACTGCCGCTCCCATCCCCAATGGTGCAGCGGTAATAGCTGGAATCCCCAAACGATGACATGCAGCAAAAACAGCTCTGCGTGCTGAAAGTGCAAAAAAATCCAACCCATCGACATACAAATCAACATTCTGAAGAAAATCATCCAGATTTTCTTCGTTTACTCCTGCGGGAAATTGCCGGATAGCAAGATCAGGATTGATATCGCTCGCCATATTAGCCAGCACCCCAACTTTTGGTTTGCCTAATGAAGATACCGTTGCACCAGCTTGCCGGTTAAAATTAGCAGTTTCAAAAGTATCAAAATCGGCGATATTAAATGCACCGATTCCCAGTCTTGCCAGCGTCAGCAAATGCGCGCCCCCCACACCCCCCATACCCGCAATTGCAATGCGCTTATCATTAAGTAACGACTGTTCTTTCTCTGTAACCCAGCCTATGTTGCGCGAGAAAGCAGCTTTATAATCAAAATGATCCATTATTTTCTATCCGGTAATTTTATCTAAATTCAGGAAAATGATTGCATATGTCAGACATAATTCCCTACCAAAGTGCCGGTTTTATAGGTTTCTTGTTATTAGTTATAACGTATTTTTATCTGATTCCAGGCCATTTGGAAGTCAGCCCCTTGTACACTGCTCCTTTGATAAAACAACATTATTTTAAATTTTATGGCTCAATTCAAACTGGCCTTTCGCAATCTCACTCGCCATAAACGCCGTAGCGCAGTATCAATCAGCACAGTTGCCTTTGGCATTGTCGCTCTGTTACTCGCGAGTGGATTCATTGAATGGATTTTCCAGGATTTCCGTGAAACCACTATTCACTCCCAATTAGGCCATCTACAGATTATTAAACCGGGTTATTTTGGAGCCGGTAAGGCTGATCCCTACCATTTTCTACTCTCGGATGATCTTAAGCCAAGCTTATTGGAAAATTCTACACTCCAAAGCAACAGCCATTCGATCAAAACGATTGTGCCTCGCTTAAGCTTCAGCGGATTGATTAGTCATGGTGATGCCACGCTTTCATTCATTGGCGAAGGAGTAGATCCGCAGGAACAAGTTTATTTCGGTAATGCGCTCAAGATCTCGACCGGAAGCAATTTATCTGCTGACCATCCTGATCACCTTATCATGGGTGAAGGATTAGCACGTAATCTGGGAGTAAAAGCAGGTGATCAAATAGTATTACTGGTGAACACCGCAACAGGCGGAATCAATGCCGTTGAAATGACTATCGGCGGTCTGTTCTCCACCGTTACCAAATCATATGATGATAGTGCATTGCGCTTACCGATCAGTACGGCACAGCAGTTATTGCGTACCCAAGGGGCTCATAGTTGGGTAGTACTGCTGAATGATACCAGCCAGACCGATCAAATACTGGTGGCATTACGTAATACATTACCGCGAGATCATTTCGAGATCGTGCCATGGTATCAACTAGCTGATTTCTACAATAAAACAACTGTTCTGTTTACAAAGCAGGTGCAAGCCATCAAGCTGATCATCGCGCTTATCATTCTGCTCGGCATCTCCAATACCATGACGATGACCGTGGTGGAGCGCACCGGTGAAATCGGAACCGCAATGGCATTGGGTGTAAAGAAATCTGATATTTTACGTCAGTTTCTGTGTGAAGGCGCTCTGATCGGTGGGATAGGCGGCGCGCTGGGTGTACTGATCGGATGGCTGCTCGCTGCAATTATTTCCAGTATCGGCATTCCGATGCCTCCTCCCCCCGGCATGGCCCGTGGCTATATCGGAGAGATACTACTCACCTCGAACATGGTGCTGGAAGCATTGGCGCTTGCTATTCTCACCACACTCATCGCCAGCGTCTATCCTGCCTGGAAAGCCTCACGCATGCAGATTGTAGATGCGTTAAGGCATAGCCGCTGATTCACATCTTTGCCTCCCTGTGCATCTCTGCACGCAGACAAGCGGGCAAAGACGACAGTTAGATGTCGGATCGCTGCATCACGTTGCCCGGTGCCGGTGCCGGTGCCGGTGCCGGTGCTCATGGAGATTAATTGTTTAATATTTGATTCTTAATGAAAATATATGGGAAAATGGGTTGCTGCCAAGATGATCCTGGCAGGCGTTTTATCTCATTCCCTGATTTGTCTGTATACGAACATATTGAACCAGTCGAATTAAAAACAGTTTAAAGCATATATATTCAGAGAATTTTATTCGAGATGATCAAAATCCTGTTATTACTCACAAGCGTATTGGTCGCTATGCCTGTTGCCGCCGTAGACGTCGCACCACGTATCAGTGATCGAGAAATTATCGAGTCACTGGCAGAACTCAAAGCCGGGCAGAAAGCTTTGGAAGAGAAGATGGATCTGCGTTTCAATGCTATGCAGGAGCAGATAGATCAGCGTTTTACGGCGATAGATCAGCGTTTTACTGCTATGCAGGAGCAGATGGATCAACGTTTTACGGCGGTAGATCAACGTTTTACGGCGGTAGATCAACATTTTACTGCTATGCAGAAGCAGATAGATCAGCGTTTTATTGCGGTAGATCAGCGTTTTGAAGCTATCGACCGGCGGTTGGATTTTATACAACAACTAATGCTGGTAACGATTGCCGGCATATTCGGTTTGATCGGCTTCATCATATGGGATCGCTATTCGACACTCCGGCCCATGGATATGCGATTACGGCGGTTGGAGGAAGATCTCGAACGTGATCTGGAGCTTCAGTCACCTGAAGGATCGAAGCTTACGCGATTGATCCATGCCCTGCGTGAACTTGCCAAGGAGGATAAGAAAGTCGAAGCCATTCTGCGCAGTTTCTCGTTATTGTAAACAGGTTTATCGTTTCACTCTTCATCGGGTATAGAACATAACTGCTTGCCCGTATCCCCCGGAGAATCATGTTCAAACTCGCGTTACGCAATATCCTCCGTCAAAAAACCCATACGCTCATGACGCTGGCAGCAGTTATCGCCGGAGTAACCGGTATCATTCTGGCGGGTGGATGGGTACAGGATATCTATGTTCAACTGGGTGAAGCGCTCATCCACTCGCAAAGTGGACATCTGCAAATCTATCGCCAAGGGTACTATGAAGCCGGCTCACGTTCTCCGGAAAAATATCTGATAGATACGCCCGATACTATCAGGCAACAAATTGCTGGTGAAACTGAAGTTGCGCAGGTCATGGCCCGGCTCAATTTTTCCGGATTGCTCAACAATGGTAAAAGTGATCTGCCGATCATTGGTGAAGGTGTGGAACCATCACACGAAGTGAAACTGGGTAGTTCTGTACAGATTACCGCAGGACGACAGCTAAGTGACGAAGATACATTCGGCATTTTGCTGGGTAAAGGTGTCGCTCAGGCACTGCAATTAAAACCGGGTGATCCGTTGACATTACTGGTTAATACACTCGATGGTGCGCTCAACAGTCTGGATTTTCAGGTCACCGGCATTTTCCAGAGTTTTTCCAACGATTTCGATGCACGTGCCGTTAGAATTCCATTGGCTGCTGCGCAGGAGTTGCTCGGCACTCAAGGAGTCAACGCACTCGTCATTTCACTAAAACATACAGAAGAAACCGATCAGATTGCAGCACGGTTAAAGCAATCATTAGGACCATCAGACCTGGAAGTCAAAACCTGGGTGGAACTGAATGATTTTTACGAAAAAACGGTGGAAATGTATAAAGGGCAATTTGGTGTGCTGCAGATCATTATCCTGATCATGGTACTGCTCAGCGTTGCCAACAGCGTCAATATGAGTATTTTCGAGCGCGTGGGTGAATTCGGCACGATGATGGCCCTGGGTAATGACAGCCATCAGGTATTCCGGCTGATCATCAGTGAGAACCTTTTACTGGGATTGATCGGAGGAGGATTAGGAGTCGGGATAGGGGTACTGCTGGCCACGGCCATTTCCGCCATAGGTATCCCCATGCCCCCCCCTCCCAACGCTGATCTTGGCTATATCGCCCGAATCCAGATCGCACCGTCTGTTTTACTACTCGCATTAGGCATCAGCTTTACTGCTACTGTACTGGCGGCGATACTGCCGGCCAGGCACGTTTCACGTATACCAGTCGTTGATGCTTTACGACAGAACATATAAGCGTAAAGTTTTTCGACAAACTTCCCACACACGATCTTTAAGAAACTGGGTCACCACGTCGCTACCGCTCCTCGTGATGACGATGGTTTTGCATAGCAAAGGGATGAGCGGTATCAAATACTGTCTTTGCGAATGCCATCAGGTATGAAGCAATCCAGAGGATAAATTGTCTCAGTCAAAAAGAAAAACGCAGCTCGGTATACACTCTGTCACTGCTGTCAAACCGGCCAAACAGTCCAGTGGGAGGGCCATTGAAAATATCTGCACCTGCCGCCAGTTTCCAGTTTCTGGCGAAGCTCCAGGTAAGACGCGGACGCAGCATCCATTCATTACGATTGAAACTGTGGATCAGCAATACCTGCCCCTGAAAATCCCGCCATAAGTCTCCCTGCAGGAAAATGCTGCCCCCATTTTCCAGCCGATCCTGAAAAATATCCCGATCATAATTCAGATAAACGCGCTGAAAGAACTGTAAATTCAGGCGGACATCCAATGGCAGCGTGAAATCCAGCCCCAGTGCATAATCAATAGTATCCTGCCGTACCAGACCATCCGCTGCAGTCGGGCGGATCACGTTGAAGCGACGTCCATGCGTGTAAACGAACTCCCCCTTGAGTACCGCCGATCCCAAGTCTTTGGTTACTGTCCCGCCCGCCTGATCTATTTCATTATGCCGCGCCTGAAATAACAGCGGTTCCCAGGGCTGGCTGATCCGGTGGAAAGTGGGAGTGGCATCGAGACTGTGATAATAAAATGCAGAAACATCCCAGCCATTCGTCAGCTGGGATAACCGAATTCCATAATTCGAGTGAGCGACGTTGCGCCCGGAGCGATCTTCTTTCAAAAAACTGACTGGTGCAGCAACGGGGAGCTTGAATGGGTAAAAATCAGCCCCTGGCCGACCAATCTCATCCAGACTGGCAAATGGAATCCAGATCAGATCAGCATGAAAGTCATTTTTGGAATACTCAGTACGGACAGCCCATTGCGGAATACGCAGAATATCGAAATCAGGCAGCACAAACTCACGCATGTCCTTAGCGGAAACGACATCTGCGAAGAACAGCCCAACCATTTCTCCCCAGACGATATGCTGGCGGCCTACACGGACATCGAAATCAGCAATCGAAAAATCCAGATAATTCTCCCGCAGGAATAGCTCAAACCGCTGATCCCGGCGTACCTGATGAGAGTAAAAATCAGACAGATCATAGATTGCATCGTAATCGATGCGGGCACTCAGCTTCCATTTTACGTTTGGGCTCAACTGGCCAAGATTCGATAGTTCAGAACGCAAACGCAGTTTTGATGCATGTTTGGGGCTGGCAATCGTTTCAGCAAATTCCAGTTGCGAAAATCCGCGCCAGGAAGAAGTTTGCCGGAATACACGTTGTGGTAGATCGGAACTAGGGCCATCCTCTTTGAATAAATCATCGAAGGTAAACGCTTGCACCATCTGCCCGACGTTCGCTCTGTTTGCAGAAAGTGGTGTAATGTCTGAGGAATTGCAGAGATTCGCGCTCCACAACACCATCAGCAACAGGAACAGAACCCCGATTTTTCCGACTGACTGCCCTGTGATCTGTGAAAAACTGGCTGGCGCCACCACACCCCGTCTTTGCGAAGACGCCGTGCCGAAGCAATCCAGTACAGCGCTACGGGGGTATAGAATCATCGTCGCATCGGTCAGGTATGAACGGCATCTTCCCCGACAAGCTGTCCGTCTTCGATGCGTATCAAACGCTCCGCCATGGCCATTACTTTGGCATCATGCGTTGAAAAAATGAAAGTCGTACCACTGTTGCGATTGATGTCCTTCATCAATTGCAGAATACCTTCGCCTGTCTTGTGATCGAGATTGGCGGTTGGTTCATCCGCCAGGATGATTTTGGGATGGGTGGCGAGAGCGCGGGCGATTGCGACACGCTGGCGCTGGCCACCACTTAACTGATTAGGTCGATGATCGGCAAACTCGGCCAGCCCGACAATGTCGAGAAATTTTACAATCCGCTCACGGCGCTCGGCAGCACTCAATTCCTTGAATTGCAGCAAAGGGTATTCAATATTCTCCTCTGCTGACAAGACTGAAAAAAGATTAAATGTCTGAAAAATAAAGCCGATAGTTCTAGCTCTGAGTGCTGATAGCTGATCTGGCGTTTGCCCGCTGGTATCCCGCTCATCGATATAAATCTTTCCGGAAGATGGAATATCAATGCAACCAATTAGATTGAGCAATGTTGATTTTCCACTACCTGAAGGACCGGCAATGGCTAGAAACTCCCCATTTCCGATTTGCAGATTGATATCCTTGAGTGCATGAACCCGGCTTGTGCCGAGCGTATATTCCTTGAATACATTTTCAATGCGGACGATGCTGCTCACTTGCCTGGCCCCGAACGAACGATTTCAGGGTAGTCTAACCCGGACAGTTTACTCATGGAGATTGAATATGAACTTATATTCCTTATTACTTTCATTGATAACAGGTTGTTTTCTACTGGCTCAGGGAGGCACATCGTTTTCATCCCCGGTGGAAACTGAAAAATCTGCCGTAACCGCCCAAAGTATACTGGAAAAAGCGGATGAAATTCGCTTCCCGCGGGAGAGCTTTCAGGTCAATGTTGCAATCCACACTACTTCACCAGATCAATCCGAAGATCTGTACCGCTATCAGGTACTTTCCAAGGGAAATGAGAACAGCATCGTCATGATTACCGAGCCTGCATCCGAGCGCGGCCAGGCAATTCTCATGAAAGGGCGTGATTTATGGGTTTTCATGCCCAGTGTTTCGCAGCCGATACGGTTATCACTTTCCCAACGACTGACTGGCCAAGTTGCCAACGGTGATATTGCTCGCGCCAACTTTACCGGTGACTATCATCCGCAACTGCTGCGTAATGAATCCATCGATGATGAAGACTACTATGTCCTTGAACTTACTGGCGTAGATCGCTCAGTCACTTACCAGAAAGTGTTGTTATGGGTAAATCAATCCAATTTCAGGCCGTATAAAGCAGAGTTCTACTCTGTTTCGGGTCGATTACTCAAGACCAGCCGTTACGAGAATTTTGACAACATTCTCGGCGAGATACGCCCAACCCGCATCATCATGGAGGATGCGCTGAAGTCAGGTGAAGTTTCAGTACTTGATTACTCGGATATGAAACTGCGTGATCTGCCGGACAAAATATTCACCAAGGATTATCTGAAGAGGCTCGAATGAATCGGCAGACTGATCGAGCCAAAGCATCAAGCCATGGGCAGCTTAAACAGGAGGTGCTTCCTCTACTTGACTGTCTTAACTGTTAAATTTCTAAAAATTCTTTAATCATTAGACGAACGCGATCGTGTTTACCCAGGAAAACAGCCATTTGGGCACTTCTTTCAGGCAGTACTTCAAAATCGTGCCAGCATTGACCGAAGAGTTGAAGCGTGAGGCTTATCGCGTCCGTCACTCCGTTTATTGCGAAGATTTGCAGTTTGAATCTTCACGATCTGACGGATTTGAGATAGATGAATATGACGCTCACTCACTGCATCTTCTAATTCGCAGTATCAATAACGATACATTCATCGGCTGTACCCGTATCATCCGTCCGCCATCAAACAGTAACGACAGGCGCTTGCCCTTTGAGAAAACCTGTGCTCAAACGCTCGACCGCTCCATCATAGATCCGTCCAGACTACCGGCAGATAAAATTGGTGAAGTTTCCCGTCTTGCTGTTATCGCCGCCTTTCGTCGGCGAAAAGGTGAAAAAAATCATCCTATCAATATTTCTGAAGAAGATTTTAGTACAGGCCCAATGATGCGCTTTCCCTACATTCCGCTGGGTCTTTATATCGGTACAATCGAACTGGCACGCATACACGATATCAGGGTACTTTTCATGCTGACCGAAGAACGGCTGGCCAGTCACTTCAACAGACTGGGTGCGCAACTGGAACCCATCGGCGCACCCGTCGAGCATCGTGGTCTGCGTTTCCCATCCATGGTAGAAATCAACAGTATTATCAGCAACATGCGCCCCATTTTTCACCCTCTTTATCAGACTATTGCGGAAGATATCCAGGCCGGGCTGGAAAGAAAAAATCAATAATCTGTAGATACTCATTCCAACCAGGATTGATGCCCATAAATTGATCCGCCCGTGTACGTCGTAAGCGTAGTAACTGCAATCCCCTCTTCCAGGTAATTCCCCGTTGTCTCTGTTTGAGTTTTCTTCTTTGTATCTGATTTTTTGATCCGGCAGTTTTCCTGTAATGTTTAGCCCTGAGATATGCGGTTGTGGGTTAATGGTAAAGTGCTCTGGTTCGTTCTGCCAGCATTTGATGATGTATTCGTAAGGTGTAAGTCCTCGTAATGCTTTGAGTCGCCTGGCAAAATTGCAGGCATTCAGAAAGTTGTAAAGATGCCCTCGCAACTACTGATGATTGCCGTAATGATATCGTTTGATAGTTGCTTCCTTGAGGGTGTGATTCATGCGTTCGACCTGACTCTATTGGTCCAGGGATGATGCGGTTTGGTCAGGCGATGTTCCGTACCATTTTCCAGGCAGACACGATCGAAGATATGTAAGAAGGCGTATCTGCCTGTTTTGCGGTGGATAAACTGGATGTCGTTATCTTGTCAGGATAGTATGGATTTTATAGGATACAGCGACAATGAGATTGCGCAGGAACTGCACTGCTTCCATCTTGCCGTACTTGGGCAGTATTCAGCATAAACGAACTTGCTTTAGAACTCATCCTGGCATCGTGCGTAAGTTGCATTTCTCCCACTTCGTCACCTTCTTGGGGTTGATGGTATAGCGCTCCGCCAGTGTACTCAGGCTCCCTTGACTATGTTGTATCGCTCGACGTACTACACTTCGTGCGGGCGCTCCCGTGTAATATCTGTCTCATCATTCCTCCTGTGTTGGTAGTACGTCATACAATACACCATCACAAAGCGGGACTACAGCTAAGGGGCCTCTGTTTAAATCCCACAATGATCTGCGATCAGCATGAGACGAACAGGATTTTTAGAGGTATTTACACAGACATGGACCTTGGTAGGCGATCTGCCGCTCGCGCGGCAGATCGATTAATCGCCAACGTTTTTTGGTGCGTCAGCAGCATGCTGAAAACAGAATATTTCTGATGTCACGTTCTACTTGACGGGAATCAGAACATTACTTGGCTCCGGAACATAAAGGTGTTGATGTTGTCCGGTTTGCCGCCACTGGCTGTTACCAGCGGAGAATTCTTGATAGACAGCACCCTGTCATAATTGAACATGAAACGAATATTACTGTTAACGTGCCAGTTAAGGGCAGCAGTGAAGTTTTTCATTTCACCTCCTTTGAAAGCACCGTCATTCATGTCTAGTCCGCCGATCCGCGCCGCCAATTCCCAAGCCCCCCATCCGCCATTAGATAGGCTGAAGTTTTTTCTGGGTTCCACTTTGTAAAACTTTCCATTCTTGTACTTGCGCGATTCACCGGTAAGTGTCCATGCGACTTCTCCGTACCAGCCGTGGAAGCCCAGTGAATTTTCACCATTCTTGCGCCCGATCCAACTGTGCGTATATTCGCCTCCAGCGCTGAACGGACCATAGACGCCGCTGGCCTCCAGACCCAGCATCTTGACGTCCTTAATATCGTGTACGGTGCGATTAATTGGGAAAAGATCGGTCATATGTGCGGTTTCATAGCTAAACTTCGTGCCAGTAACGCCTCCGAATGTCCCCTCATTGCCACTCGGCTCACGGTAGTTTCCCGCCACGCCCAGATGGATAATCTTCGTCTCTTCATTAATCGGCGCAAACGTCACACGAGCACTGGTTCCCCAGCTTTCATCCAAACTTTTTTGGTTGGCGTCGATCGACTCACCATAAAGCCCAGCCTGTGCAGTCCAGTTTTTTTCATGCCGTGCCACATTCAATCCAATGGCGCGATCCACGACGGGTGCGTTCAGCACGTTCATCAACGACCTCTCTATGAACATGAGATCGTTGGAGCTTTCCAGCAGCTCTCGGCTGAAAGCCTGTTTCTGGTGACCCAGGGTAATCTCTGCCAGACTCAGTCCCGTGTATGAAACATACAAATCTTTGACACCTACTTTATTATCGGCGAAATCGATTTGGCTTTTAAATTTCCAGTCCTTGAACATAGTCCCTGAAAATTCTATCCGCCCCCTGCGCAACTCTGTTCCGTCGTTAGCCTGAACGGGGGCCCTTTTTGAGTCAAAAAAGTCATCATGGATGCTATGGGTGTAATCCAGATGCATTCGACCGCCAAGCTTGAACTTAAAGTCCTTGTCTGCCGATTCAAATTGCAGCCCGTTTTTATCCAATGTGAATTGATTTTCTCCTTCCTTGGCACGTTCCTTCACGGAGTCAACTTTTTCATACGTCCCCAAGGGCATGCGATCCGATCCAGGCTCGGCAAAAATCTGCTTGGTTTTTTCATCCACATAAAGATCAATCGTAAAAGCAGCACTGCTGTAGGCAGTTGAGATCAGTGCAATCGCTGCCGGTAATGTAAGTTTTGCGAAATTCAAAGCATGCTCCTCGTTGGGTTATGATCAAAAAGCAGCAGAATACTGAAAAGAAATGACAGCTATTTTGCGTTTATGTGACTGTTCTGTGACAGCGTGGGATAGCGTTCAATCAGTCGAGCTGAGTTGAACTGCATGGAGACAGGTGATTCATTTAAAAAGCGTGGAGAAGGCGGCCAGGACAGAATTATCAGAGGAAATCTGAATTACTACACTTAATGCCAATTGGCAGGAAAAATCATGATGATCGCAAGAGGCGCGACGAAGGTATAAGACTTTCTAATTTTGGCAAAATACCCGGATTTCGCCTGCTGAACTTTCTGCTGCAGCAGATAACCTTAGCCGACACAGATTACATCGGCGTAGAAAAGCGCCCTGAACATGAAGGCCGGAAGGTTATCTGGCAGGTGACAGCACGTCGCAGCACATACAAGAAGCTCGAATCGGTCAGAAAGATAAGGGGCTACTTCAGACCCTCTCTAATATGCCTAAGGATGACCTGCTGCCATTCGGCAGCCTTTCGGGCAACCCCACGGTATCAGATATCCATTTGCTGATCACTGTGGGGTTGCTCAAAATTATCCTCGGAGATTGTTCTGGCAGCATCCCGGTTACTTAATCCCGAAAGTTACGGAACTGCAACGGTTGTTCGGTGATGCTGCTTTTCACCAGCTGAATGGCTTCCTGCAGGGAATCGCGTTTGGCGCCAGTTACCCGTACCACTTCGCCCTGAATGCTGACCTGGGCTTTGAGCTTGCTATCCTTGATCAGCTTGACAATTTTTTTGGCAAGATCGCTTTCCACCCCGATTTTAACTGTCACTTTCTGCTTAACCTTGTTGCCGCTGATTTTTTCGACTGGCCCTTTATCCAGACAGCGCACATCAATCTCGCGTTTAGTAAATTTAGTCATCAGAATATCCATGACCTGGCCAAGTTTGAACTCATCATCCGCGTAAAGATAAAGTTCATAATCAGTTTGCTCGGCACGGGCATCCGAACCCTTGAAATCAAACCGGGTGGAAACTTCCTTGTTCAGTTGATCGACCGCATTACGAATTTCCTGCTTATCCACTTCGGAAACAATATCGAATGAAGGCATGATTTTTCCTGATCAGATATAGAATTGAATGCTGCCATTATAAGCCCTGTAATCTGCTTCAGTAACGTTCCGGCATCGATGAAGCAGGTAAACAACAACAGAAGTCCGGGTCGACCGCATCTTCCCACCCTTACCTTAACCCCATTTGCATAAACAGGCGGGAAAAACCAATGTTTTCCTGCCGGCAGCATGCCTCGGATGGTTTACAATCCTGCTCATTGCTTTGTCAGGGAAAATCATGCAGAAAAAGGTCTATCTCATCGCCGGTGCACGACCTAATTTCATGAAAATTGCACCCATCGTCCGCGCTTTGCAGCAACAGGACAGGCTGACCTATAAAATCGTCCACACCGGTCAGCATTACGATCGGGAAATGAACGATGTTTTTTTCGAGGAACTGGGTATTCCGCAGCCGGATATTTTCATGGCGGCTGGAGGAGGCAGTCATTCACAACAGACCGCCAAAATCATGGTCGCCTTCGAAGAATACTGTCAAACGGAACCACCGGATGCGGTACTGGTCGTGGGCGATGTCAACTCGACGCTGGCCTGTTCTATCGTGGCCAAGAAGCTGCATATCCCGGTTGCTCATGTCGAAGCAGGGCTGCGCAGTGGCGATATGTGTATGCCGGAAGAAATCAACCGCTTGGTGACAGACAGCATCACCGATTGGTTTTTCGTAACCGAACCAAGTGGACAGCAGCATCTGCTGCAGGAAGGGAAACCGGCATCAGCCATTCACTACGTCGGCCATGTCATGGTGGACAACCTGCTTTACCAGGTAGAGCAACTTGCGCGAGCGGATACATCCAACTTCGAAACCAGTCAGCTCAAAACATCACTGGGTAATCAATCGTATGGTGTGGTCACGCTGCACCGGCCCAGCAACGTGGATAGTCCTGACGCCCTGGAGCGTATCAGCCTGACACTGAAACAGATTGCCAAACGTCTGCCACTCGTTTTCCCGGCTCATCCGCGCACACAGAACAACCTGAAGAAATTCAATATCGATCTCGGACCAAATATCCTCCTGATGGGCCCGCAGGCTTATATGCCATTTCTTCATCTATGGAAAGATGCCACGCTCGTTCTGACTGACAGCGGCGGTTTGCAGGAAGAAACCACTGCTCTGGGAGTTCCCTGCATCACCATCCGCGAAAATACCGAACGGCCGATCACAGTGAATGAAGGCACGAACATACTGGCTGGCACCCGCCCTGAACGAATACTGGCTGCGGTTGATGACATTCTGGGAGGACGTGGTAAGCAAGGGCGCCGGCCGCATTTGTGGGATGGCAACGCTGCACGCCGCATCGTGGAGATACTTACCAGAGAGCTGCATCCCTGAAATCAGGATGCCAGATGATCCGGCAGAAAATTGCCATTTTCCTTCTGATCAAACCAATACATACATGAAACACACGCTCATTCCCGTCATTCTCTCCGGCGGCTCGGGTACACGCCTGTGGCCACTTTCACGCCAGCAGTACCCCAAACAATTACTGCCGCTGGTCAACCGGTATTCCCTGCTGCAGGAAACCGTACGTCGCCTGGATGGGCTGGAGGACATTGCTGTTCAATCCTCCATCATCGTCAGTAACGAAGAATATCGTTTTGTGATTGCGGAGCAGCTGCGGGTTCTGGGTAAAATCGGCAAGATCATTCTCGAACCTTACGGACGCAACACCGCTCCCGCGCTGACGATAGCCGCACTGGCAGCCATGCAGGACAATGATGATCCAGTTCTGCTGGTCATGCCATCCGACCATGTCATAACGGATATTTCAGTTTTTCAGGCAATCATTCACAAAGGAATGACACTCGCTGAAAGTGGCATGCTGGTCACTTTCGGCATCACACCGAACGCTCCGGAAACCGGCTACGGCTATATCCAGTACGGTACGGCACTGCATGAACCGGGCACTTTCCGGATCGCCCGTTTTGTCGAGAAACCGGATCTGGCCACTGCACAGAATTATCTGGAAGAAGGCTCCTACCTGTGGAATAGCGGCATGTTCATGATGCGTGCATCGATCTGGCTTACCGCCATTGATACTTGCCGTCGGGATATTCTGGAAGCCTGTCGCGCTGCTTGGCAATCAGGCTCGATCGATGGTGATTTTTACCGTATCGACAAGACTGCGTTTGCCGCTTGTCCAAGTGATTCGATCGATTATGCGGTCATGGAAACGCTTTCCGCACGTCCGGACATGCTACCGCCAGGCGCCATCATCCCGCTTTCTGCCGGATGGTCGGATATTGGCGCATGGGATGCGTTGTGGCGCACGTTACAGAAGGATGAATCAGGCAACGTGGTGCGCGGCGATGTGCTGCTGCACGCATGTCACGACACTCTGGCGTTTTCCGAGCATCGGCTGGTTGCCTGTATCGGAGTGGAAAATGTAGTGATCGTGGAAACATCCGATGCAGTTCTGGTAGCACATCAGGACAAAACACAGGAAGTCAAACACATCGTCGACATACTGAAACAACGGAATCGCCCGGAAATCCGCTCACACCGCAAAATATACCGTCCATGGGGCTGGTACGATTCAGTCGACAGAGGTGAGCGTTTTCAGGTCAAACGGATTGTCGTCAACCCCGGCGCAGCGCTGTCATTGCAAATGCACCACCACCGCGCCGAGCACTGGATCGTAGTACGGGGAACGGCACAGGTTACCCGGGCAGACAAAACCTTTCTGGTCAGCGAAAACGAATCCACCTTCATCCCGCTGGGAACGCCACATCGGCTGGAAAACCCGGGGCGTGTGCCACTGGAAATGATTGAAGTTCAGTCCGGTTCCTATCTGGGAGAGGATGATATCGTCCGGTTCGAGGATAAATACGGCAGAAAGGAAAATTAGCAAGAAGATCGTTTCTTAAACCAAAGCTCAGAACTGCATCCGGGAAATTACCCCTGTAGTCAAGTATAATGCGGGTTTTCAAGATTTTATTCCAAGGAGGAAAACATGCCGATCTATGAGTATGCCTGCCATGCATGTGGATTGGAGAAAGAGCATCTGCAGAAAATGAGTGATGCCCCGATCGCAAATTGCCCTGCCTGCGGTAGCAGTGATTATGTCAAGAAGGTATCCGCTGCGGGTTTCCAGCTGAAGGGGACCGGCTGGTATGTAACAGATTTCAGAAATAAAAATACCCGATCCGATTCGAAACCCAAAGAAGAATCCGGCAAGGAGGCGGCCGACACTGATAAAGCAGCTGCAACCACGACGACTGACAGCACGACTGCGACCGCGACGACAGCATCGACATCAACCACTGCTCCCACTGTTTCCTCTGTGGATTAGTACAAACATGCCCTGGCAGCATTTTTACAGGGCGAAATAACCGAACAATCGACTTTCTCATTCAATCAACATCAACGTCACTTATGCGTACTGACTATTGCGGCGCCATCAACACACGCCATCTGGATAAAACGATTACATTATGCGGCTGGGTACATCGCCGGCGTGATCACGGTGGAGTCATTTTTATCGATCTGCGTGACCGTGAGGGGATTGTCCAGATCGTTTGTGATCCTGATAATGTTGCCGCCTTCCAGATTGCAGAAAAAATCCGCAGCGAGTTCGTGCTCGCAATCACCGGCACAGTACGCCACCGCCCGGAAGGAACGGTCAATCACGGAATTCTCAGTGGAGAAATAGAGGTGCTGGTCAACGCCATCGAAATTCTGAATCCTTCGCTCACTCCTCCTTTCCAGATGGATGATGACAATCTGAGCGAGGCAATACGACTGGAATATCGCTATCTGGACTTACGCCGTCCGGTGATGCAGCGCAACATTCGTCTGCGACACCAGGTCACCATGGCAGTACGCATTTTTCTCGATCAGCATGGCTTCATCGATGTAGAAACGCCGATGCTGACCAAATCCACTCCGGAAGGTGCGCGTGATTACCTGGTACCTTCACGCGTCAATGCCGGTCATTTCTTTGCGCTGCCGCAATCTCCGCAATTATTCAAACAACTGCTGATGGTATCCGGTTTCGACCGGTACTATCAGATTACCCGCTGTTTCCGGGACGAAGATTTGCGTGCCGACCGCCAACCGGAATTTACTCAGATCGACATCGAAACCTCTTTTCTCTCGGAAAATGAAATCATGGGCATGATGGAGGACATGATCCGCCGTCTGTTCGCAAGTGTGCTCGATATCAGCCTGCCCGATCCCTTCCCCCGGCTCAGCTATGCTGATGCCATGTTCCTTTACGGATCGGATAAACCTGATTTACGTGTACCACTAGTTCTGACGGAACTGACCGATCTGATGCAGGACGTACCTTTCCAGGTATTCCGCGACGCTGCGCAGAAAGCAGGAGGACGGGTGGCTGCTCTGCGTGTTCCTGGTGGTGGAGAACTGTCCCGCAAGGAAATCGACGAATACACCCAGTTTGTTGGCATTTACGGAGCAAAGGGTCTGGCCTATATCAAGATCAATGACCTGACCAAGGGAATAGAAGGTTTGCAATCCCCCATTCTGAAATTCCTGCCTGAATCTGTCGTACAGTCGATACTCGAGCGCACCCAGGCACAAAATGGTGATCTGGTATTCTTCGGTGCCGACAAAGCCAAAGTCGTCAATGATGCACTGGGCGCATTACGGGTCAAGATCGGGCATGAACGCAATCTGGCCACAGACTCCTGGCAACCTTTATGGGTTGTGGATTTTCCGATGTTCGAATGGGATGAAGAAGAAAAACGCTGGCAGGCCCTGCACCATCCCTTTACCTCTCCCAGTCAGGGACACGAGGATTTTCTGACGAGTGATCCTGGCAAAGCGCTTTCCAGAGCGTATGACATGGTTCTGAATGGTATGGAAATCGGTGGCGGTTCGATTCGTATTCACCGGCAGGATATACAAAGCAAGGTGTTTCAGGCACTGAACATATCGGATGATGAAGCAAAACTGAAATTTGGCTTTCTGCTGGATGCCTTGCAATATGGTGCGCCACCACACGGAGGCATCGCTTTTGGCCTCGACCGTATCGTTGCCATGATGACCGGAGCAGATTCCATTCGCGATGTAATCGCCTTCCCCAAGACACAACGTGCTCAATGTCTGCTGACACAAGCACCCGGCGCAGTCGAGGAAAAACAGCTGCGAGAGCTGCATATCCGGCTGCGCCGGACCGAAAACACGAACACTTGACCGGATTTGTCTGTTGCAACGCTATAAACTGCCCGTATCCGTTCTGGTGGTGATCCACACGGCCGATCTCCAGGTGCTGCTGCTGGAACGTGCCGACCACCCCGGTTACTGGCAGTCTGTTACAGGCAGTCAGGATCCCGGGGAAACACTGCTGCAGACGGCAGTCCGTGAGGTTAGAGAAGAAACCGGTCTGAATACCGACGATTACGTGCTATCTGACTGGCAAATACAAAACCGCTACGAAATCTTTGAGGAATGGAGCTGGCGCTACCCGCCGGGTACTACTCACAACACCGAACATGTGTTTGGTTTGGAATTACCCAAAACGATACCGGCCGTAGTCTCATCCCGTGAGCATCTCGGGTATGTCTGGCTGCCATGGCGGGAAGCAGCAGAAAAAGTATTTTCCTCCAGCAATGCACACGCTATCCGTATGCTCGCAAGTAAACGAGAATCAGAAAATCCCCGATAAGCGGGAAACAAGACAAAGTATGGAAGGGATATGACTGAAGCCGGTGAAGCCAAGATGGTGGTGGCAGATAACCTGCCTGTCATCTTCTGGTAGGCGCGATTGGACTCGAACCAACGACCCCCACCATGTCAAGGTGGTGCTCTAACCAGCTGAGCTACGCGCCTGAAGAAGACGGAATTCTAACCGAAACGACGATCCGCTTCAAATTTATTCATGAGTCCTCGTCATCTACGATAATCCTGGGCGTTTTCCGGTATTTCCCTGTTAAAATACGCCACGATTTCAATAGAATGAAACATTATGAGTTGTCTGTTCGTAATCAGTGCACCCTCCGGTGCCGGTAAAACCAGTGTGATCCGTACTCTGCTGCAGACGGATATCAATCTGACTCTCTCGATTTCCTATACCACGCGTCCGCCCAGACGAGACGAAAAAAATGGTCATGATTATTTTTTCATTGATCATGCAACGTTCAAAGATATGCAGACACGTGGCGAGTTTCTGGAAAGCGCCGAGGTGCACGGTAATCTCTACGGCACATCGCGCAAATGGATAGAAGAAACCATGGCAGCAGAACAGGATGTTTTGCTGGAAATAGACTGTCAGGGTGCACGGCAGGTACGTACGCTCTATCCGCAAGCAGTCTCCATATTTATTCTGCCTCCATCCATGGAAGCATTGAAACAGCGCCTGGAGCAACGCGGTCAGGATGAAAACAAAATCATCGAACGCCGACTGGCTGCTGCTCGCAGTGAAATCAGCCATGTGAACAGATTTGATTACGTGGTGGTCAATCACGAACTGGAAGCGGCAGCGCGAGATGTTGCCTGCATCGTTCAGGCTGAACGATTGAAAACGATACGTCAGCTCGTCAGGCAGCGTTCCCTGATTGCTGAATTCTCCTGATTTTACAGATTTTTATTACAAATTCTTACTGGAGTTACTCTGTATGGCACGTATTACGGTAGAAGATTGTCTGGAAGTAATCCCGAATCGTTTCGACATGACACTGGCAGCCACTGTGCGGGCAAGGCAGGTTTCAGTCGGTTCCACACCGATGATCGATTCCGAGCGCGATAAACCGATCGTCATCGCTTTGCGTGAACTGGCACAAAAGAAATACGGCGAAGAAATACTCAATACACTCCGCTAAGGACCTCTGAAAAACGTTGGCGAGGCAGTCAGTTCAAGACAAAAACCGGCCTTTTTCAGTTTTCTACATCCGTTTGCAAGTACTTTTCGCACCATAATTTATAACCAGAGCTGCGCAGCTTTCTGCACGAGCCCAATGGAACAACAAATTATGTTACGTTGCGCATCGATACTACCGACATCGGCCGCTCGGGTACACGGAAACCTCTGTCAAGAAAAAATTTCTCTGTGCCCTGAAACGGGGTGGCATACACCGACACACCACGGCACTTCTCAACGATCATGGCTAACAGGGCAGAACCTATTCCTCGCTGCTGATATGTCGGCCGAACGACAAGCTCTCCCACAAAGGTTGAAAATGCGCCGTCTGTAAATGCACTGATATATCCGACAAGCAGCCCGTCAGAATCTCGGCAATAGGCAATCATCGGATAAGCTGACAGCGACTTTTCAATGGCTGTAGCATCATAGTCCCCTTCCGTACCCCAGCCTGCGGAGGCCATCAGGTTTGCGAGCTCCCCGGCTGCAATATTTTTGTCAGCAAACATTTCGAAACTGGACATATCAATCTCCTGTGTGAATCTATCAGATTTTTTCCACGATAATTGCGTATCGGCCCTTATCCCTTCCCCCATCCGGCAAATTCATATATTCGCCAATTACCATACGACAAGACAATCGATGGAAGAACGTCTTTGTTTCTTGTGGCGTATTGGAATCATAATAAAATTCCTCTCCATACATGAAATCTGTAAATTCCGGGTGAGCAGATCCGCCAACAGTCAACATAAACCTGCCTCCTGATGGAAGTCCGCGTACCACCTTACTTACAATGGGTTCATGCTCCGTACGCCGAATATGGAAAAGCGAATCCCAGAGCAGAGCACCGTGATACTTTTCTACTGCTTCATACGACTCTATCGAAGACAGAACCCATTGCTCATGCGGAAGCCTCTGGCGGGCAAGCTGCAGCATCTCCTCTGACTGATCTACTCCGAGAACACGACGCCCTCTGGAAACGATATATTCAGCCATCGGACGACCGGTGCCACACCCCAGATCCAGAATCGTTGAGCCTGTTGGTGCAACCGAAAGAACCGCATCGAGATATTCGCGCTCGCGTCCAAAGAACCCATTACGAGCGACATTCCATAAATGCGCAATCTTGTTGTATGAATTACGGTTCATAAAAATCTAACAATTGAGTCAGGCGTCTGTCCGCCAGAGTCGTTTCCCGGATAAATATCATACGGATAACACCTCGCCTCGGTCAGCAATCCATTAGAGGGCACGTTCCCAATGCTGTTCACTTTACGATAACCGGTGACCAATCATGGCATAAATTGAGTGGTTCACACCCCTTGCGAGGCAAGTATTGCTTGGTTCGGCGTTTGATCAATCGTGGATTGGATCGCCCCTTCGGGCTGGTCAGTGTGCCCGACGCTGTAGCCTCAAGCAATTTCTGCCATCACTTCGGGAACTGCTCTGGGGGGAAGGGCGCCGCTGGTGGGGAGTTTGCGGCGCATGAGAGCAAGCGAATGTTTGAAGCTCAATCCATCGGGTGGCCGCTCCTGCGCCAATGCCGCCTCCAGCATCAATTTGCGCACTACATGATGGGCCAGCAGCAAGCCCCAGAACTCCTGGCGCACCAGTTCCGGAGTCTTGCTGCGCAGGATGACATCCGCGCCCTTGAGCGTGGTCTTCATTGCTCAAAGGTGGTTTCAATCGTCCAGCGCGAATGCGTGAGTGGCGCGGGTTCAATCTCGGACAGATAAGAGCCATCCGGCAGCCGCTCACGCACAGGCAGTTGGCGATTCCTGGGAATACGCCAAAGCAACTGCACGCCTGTACGGTTCGCCGCTACCCACAATGGATAACCGGACAAGCCTCGATCTGCCAGACACAGCATGCCGGGTTTCAGATGCGCGATGGCTTGGTGCGCAGACGAACCTCGGCATCCTGGTAGCCACCCAAGGCAACCCCAAACAGCACATGCGTGCCATTTCTCCAGCAGCCCCACGAAACGAAGTTGCGGGTAGCCGGTGCGGCCTTGTTGCGTGCCCGGCACGCCAAACGCCTCCCGGTTGGCGGCTTCGTCTGCGACCTCAATACCGCTGCCATCCAGGCTGACCAGGTGCAACCCACGGTAAAACGCATCCGGCGTTGCCGGTGTCGCCAACGGCACAAGCGCCTGACGGGCGATGGATTGCATGACCTCGGCACCCAGTCGGGTGCGCGCAGCGCTGATGGCCGACTTGCCAACTTCACGGCGAATCGCATGGGCACCCAAATATTCCATGCCTTCGGTGACCACACGCAGAACTTCCTCGGTGTTGATGCCACGGTACAGCGACAGTGCCATCACGTAATAGGCCACCGCGTGGGCGGGCAGGTCACGCTGCCGCTGACTATGTTTACCGTGTTCTGTCAGCGCTTGATCCTCCAGGGAGGGCGACACCAGACGCGCCAACAATCCCAAGCTCAGATAATCTGCAATGCGAATCGGCCCACCCGACTCCAGTACTTTGCCAGCCATGCAACACCCCCAGTGCAATACCTGATGGGATTAGCTTAAACCATTCCTTGTTAAGTGAACAGCATTGGGGACGGCCCCTATTTCGGATACCGCAGTAGATAATAAATGAAGGGAGCAAATGCAGCCCTTCATTTATTGTCAGAGTATTCTCTCAGAAGATATCCTGCTCCCGTTTAGTTAACTACCTTAGTCGCCTACGCGCCTCGGAGAGTGTCGCCATCCACTCTTCTAAATCAAATATCCATGGTTCTTGATTAGGAGAAGGATAAAGTTCTAGTACCAAACTTTCTTCAGGGCTACGATGTATCTCCGCCACCATTTTATCTCCTTGCCACACTTCTGCAACTAAATCATCTTGATCTGGGACGCTTGCTATTTCGATCTTTAAGCTCATTTTTACGGTTCCAAAAACCCGATGAATTGGCCATCAGGACCATAACGAAGACCGCGTCCATCTGGCGCCCGAATTTCAGTGACTTCACCAAATTTTGCGTGATGACGAGTAACCGTCGTACTGCCAGGTGTCGTCAAAATATCATCAACTACATGCTGCCCCTGCTGATTAATTGAGATAGGGTTGCCTTTAGCTACTGGGAATGCACTTCCCTCACGTGCCCCGTGTTTTTGGAGTGCACGACCAGCGAAAGTTAAACCACCACGATCCACTACTGCAGCTGCTTGAGATAGTTCACCAACAGTTCGACTCACACTATTCGCCGTAACTCTCTCAAGTGCTGGCAAAGCTGCCCGTGCTGGGGCCATGTAGGCCTGGCTGCCGCCCAATGTCAGTGCAAAGATCGCAGTCTCACCAATGTATGTTACGCCATTGATTGCTGCTGCAACATAATTACCCGCGCCGAAGTTGCTCAGCATGTTGTTCCATGCAACCTGCCCTGGAATCAGTACCTGAGCTGCGGTGCTTCCGCCGAAGGCTGCACCCAGCCGATCAGCTTCAGCTTTAATCAACCCACTTGGGTCTGTCAAATTAATTGGATTATTCCCCACATAGGCATACAGATTCAGATCATCCGCGGTACCAATCGGATCAGTCTGCAGGAATCTGCCTAAAGCGGGTGAGTAGAACCGTGCCTTGTAGTAGTACAGATTGAGCGAACCGATGAACTGCTGACCGGTATAGCGGAAACGGATGCTGGTAGCAATGTTGGGTTCACCATACGGGCCGTAGCTATGGATGGCGGTGCTGGTGCCGGCACTGTTGGCGGTGCCGATGACACTGCCCAGCTGGTCCTGGTACAGCCAGGTTTTGTTGGTCGTGGTGGTGCCTTCGTACCACACCAGCGGTTCATC
>WBZO01000592.1_pt1 | contig 72426 bp, 68 predicted proteins | sample 5204261 | NCBI WGS metagenome assembly WBZO01 (sample SAMN12412400, study PRJNA552823) | activated sludge metagenome | isolation source: activated sludge from anammox sidestream of wastewater treatment plant... | place: USA: North Carolina | collected 2017-09
ACCCTCACGCCTCTCGACGGTGGAACCTAAACCCACTGCGTCTGCCATTCCGCCACCCGTGCAAGGTGTCTTCGAGGGGGACTCTAGCGCATCATCGCCACGAGGAGCAGGAGCACTCCGAGGAGGTTCGTCACGCCGAGCCCGACCGCCCACCACCGCGGGAAACGCCCGTCGCGCTCGACCGGATAGCCCGCGACGAGCGACCACAGCCCCGTCGCGGCCATCAAGATGCCGATGCTCGAGCCGCGCATGCGATAGCCGGCGTGCGTGCGCGCCGCCTCGATCATCGGGATCGAGAGTACGCCACCGACCATGAGGAGGAACGCGCCGGTGACGCGCGGGTAGCTCGCCCAGAAGCTGTGGCGCTCCCAGAACCCGCGCTCGTCGCGTGCGTCCTCGAGCAGCGAGCCGATCTTGTCCTCGCGCGTGGGCGGCGCGTCCTCCGAGATCGCGCGCGAGACGACGATGCGCTTGGGAGCAGGCTCGGCGCCCCCGGCGAGCGGCGCGGCGATCGGTCTCTCCGGCTCTCGATACGCTGCGCCCTTCTTCGGCGGGGGAGGGAAGAACGGCTCGTCGGCCATCGCCGATCACCTTGCGCGTGCGCTGCTCGCTCCGCCTGCTGGCGCGGGCATCGGGTGCTCCCTGAGCAGCTTGTTCGCGAGGAACATGCGGTAGCGGCTCTCGGCGAGACCCTTGTCGCACGCGCCGGACATGAACGCAGCGAGGCGTTCGTCCATCGGACGCTTCCTGCACATCTCGAGCGACGCCTTGAGGATCTTCACCGCGGCGCGCGTGCAGACCTCGGGATCGTCGAGGGCCTTCTGGGGGTCGGGCAGGTGGCGCTTGTCGATCTGGTAGAGGCAGTACCACTGGCCGTTCGCCGACTTCGCGTTCGGCTTGAGCCGGCTCTCGTACCAGGCGACGGCGACGAGCAGGGCGGCGGTGCGCTCCTCGCCCTTGTCCTCGAACAAGGGCTCGCTCTCGCTCACGCGCGCGATCGCTTCGGCGGTCTTCTCGTAGGTGCCGCGCCACGGCGCGCTCGGTTCGAGCGCCACCAAGAGGCCGACGACCCACGCAACGGGGACGCTCATTGGAGCCCAAAGAAACGATCGATCTTCGGGTAGGTGCAAGCATGGAATGACAGAATGCAGTCATGTCGGCAGCTTACGGGCCGCGAAAACGGCCCGATCGCGCATGCCTGCGGCGTCATTCGTCGTCGTCGTCGCTCTCCGAGCCCCGCAGGCCGAGCCGCACGATCGTCCGCTGGAGGAAGCGTCGGCTCACCCCTGCGAGCTCCGCGGCGCGCGTCAGGTTGCCGTTCGTCTTCGCGAGCATCGCGCGCACGTAGACGTTCTCGAACTCGCTCGTCCACGCGTCGCGGGCCTCCTTCAGCGGGAGGTGCAGGGGCACGATGCTCTCGATCCCGGCGGGCAGCCGCGCGGACGACGTGTCGGCGGCGACGGAGGTCGACGCGCCGTCGGAACGCGCCTGACCGAGGGTGATCGCGCGCTCGATCGCGTTGCGGAGCTCGCGAACGTTGCCCGGCCATGCGCGCGCCTTCAGCGCCTCGACGAAGTCCTTCGCGAGCGGCTCGTCCTTTCCCGTCATCTTCGCGTAGAGGGCCTGCGCGATGGCGGGGATGTCGTCGCGTCGGGCGCGCAGCGGCGGCAGGGACACCTCGACCACCGCGAGGCGGTAGTAGAGGTCTTCGCGGAACGTCCCTTCGTTCACCATCTGCGCGAGCCGGCGGTTGGTGGCGCAGACGATGCGGACGTCGACGTCGGTCTCCTTGCTCGAGCCGACGCGGCGGATGCGGCGTGACTCGATCGCGCGGAGCAGCTTCGCCTGCATCGCGAGCGGCATCTCGCCGATCTCGTCGAGGAAGAGCGTGCCGCCGCTCGCCTCCTCGAACGCGCCCGCGCGGTTGCCCACGGCGCCGGTGAACGCGCCCCGCACGTGGCCGAACAGCTCGCTCTCGAAGAGGTTCTCCGGGATGGCGCCGCAGTCGACGGGCACGAAGGGCCCCGCCTTGCGCGGCGACGCGGCGTGCACCGCGCGCGCGACGACGTCCTTGCCCGTCCCCGTCTCGCCCTGGACGAGCAGCGTCGAGTCCGTGGGGGCCACGCGCTCGAGCACCGCGTAGACCGCCTTCATCTCGAGGCTCGCACCGACGAGATCGCCGAAGCGCGTCAAGGGCGAGATGGCGATGAAGGAGGGCTCGTCGACGGGATCGATGCGGAAGGCGGAGCCTCCGCAGCGGATGACCGTGCCGGGCATCACGTCGGCGTCGCGGACGCGGATGTCCGAGGCGAACGTCCCGTTGGTGCTGCCGTTGTCACGTACCGTGATCACGTCGGCGCGTACCTCGAGCTCGCAATGCGCGCGCGAGACGGAACGGTCGGCGAGACGGAGATCGTTGCCGTCGGCGGAACCGATGCGGGCACGGCTTCCCGCTACGCGGACGCGTGCGCCGCGCGAGGGACCGTCGATCACCACGAGATCGACCGAGAGGACGCGTACGCCACGGCGATCGACGGACACCCGCGCGGTCTCGTCGAGGACGAACTCGGACATGCCCGTCATCGTAGCGCGAGCGCGATCACTGCGCGCCGTACGGGTTCGGCGGGGGACGCCGTCCGGTCGCGGTGGCGGTCGCCTCCGCCGTCGGGGTCGGCGTCGGCGTCGGCGTCGGCGCAGGTGCAGGGAGGGGCGCCGGCGCGGCGGTCATGGTCGGCCGTGTCGTCGGCGCCGTACGCACCGTGCGGATCGACGCCGTCGGCGGCGGCGGCGTGGTCGTCGCCTCGGCCGTGGCGGTCGCGGTCGTGGTGGACGTCGCGACGCTCGCGGGCGATGCGCTGGCCGCAGGAGCCGCGGCCGAAGCCGTTGCGGGCAGCGACGCCGCAAGGGCGGGCTCGGAGCCGGCGGGCGCCGGCTTCTTCGTCACGAAGACGGCCGCGCCGCCCACGATGGCCACGGCCGCGGCGCCGACGAGCACCGGCACGAGCCAGCGCGGAGGCGAGCCCCTCGACACGCCGGGGATGTCCATCGGCGCGACGGCTCGCGCAGACGCCTCGTGGAACGCGAGGTTGGGCACGTCCGCCTCGTGGCCGTCGGTGGAGCGGAGCGTGGTGTTGGGGATCGCGGGCGCAGCCGTTGGCATCGCGACGGGCATCGCGGCCGGCGAGGCGAGCGTGCGCGGGACGAACGTGGGCGCGGGCGCCGGCTCCATTCGCGGCGTCATCGGCTGCGTCGAGGGGACCGCGCTGACCGCGGGCACGGTCATCGCGCCCGCCGCTCCGCCCATCTTGGGCGTCGCCGCCGCCGGGCTCGTGACCGTCGGCGGGGTCGCCGGCGCGGTCATCGGCGCGTCGATGATCGTCGCTGCGGCGGCCTGAGGGACGACGATCGGCGGCACGCCCATCAGGCTCGCGACCGACGGCTCGTTCGCCTGCTTCGCACGGACGAGCGCGCGCCGCTCCTCGATCGCCGGCCCGACCAGGTCCTTCACCGCGCGCGCGACCTCTCCGTGCCCGCCGAGGAGACCCGCCGCGAGGGCGCTCGCCTCGAGCGCCGCCCCCATCGCCTGCGCGTTCTGGAACCGCTCGTCGCGGTTCTTCGCGAGCGCGCACGCCACGACGGCGTCGAGCGGCGCGAGCTCGGGCGCGATCGCCGACACCGGATCGGGGACGTGCTCGAGCAGGCGATGGAGCGTCTCGGCCTCGTTCTCGCCACGGAAGCAGCGCTTGCCGGAGAGCGCCTCCCAGAGGACGACGCCGAGCGCGAACACGTCGAAGCGACGGTCGATGCCCTCCGCGCGCACGTACTCGGGCGCCATGTACGCGAGCTTGCCCTTGAGGCTCCCCTCGCTCGTCGACTGCATGTTCTTGCGCGCGAACTTCGCGACCCCGAAGTCCGCCACGCGCGAGATGCCGTCGGAGCCGACGAGGATGTTCTGCGGGGACACGTCGCGGTGCACGAGCCCGACGGGGCGCCCCCGCTCGTCGACGAGCTCGTGAGCGGCATCGAGGCCGGCGCACGCGTCGAGGATGATCCGCACGGCGACACGCGCCGGGACGCGCTCTCCGCGCCGGTTCGCCGCGACGAGGAGATCGCCGAGCGAGGCGCCCTCGATGTAGTCCATCACGAGGCTGATCGACTCTCCGTCGATCTCGACGTCGCGGACGTCGACCACGTTCGCGTGGTGGATCATCGACGCGAGCCGCGCCTCCGCCACCAGCTCCCCGCGGAAGCCGGGATCGGAGAGGAGGTGCGGATGCGGCTTCTTGATCGCGACCAGCTGCCGGAAGCCGAGCGCCCCGCGGACGGTGCCGATCCATACCGTCGCCATCCCGCCCGATGCGAGCTTGAGGATGGTCTCGTAGCGAGACGCGCCGCTCATCGTTCAGAACTTCCGCGCGAAGGCCACCGACGCGCCGCCCGGAGTGACCGCGATCATCGGTCCCTTCCAGTTGGTGAACGCGATTCCGACGACGGCGGTCGCAACCCCGGCGACGCCCGTGAGCACGATCCCCGCGTTGGTCGCCGTCTGCGCGCGCTCGCCCTCGGCCTTCAGGTCCTCGCAGTCGGTGAGGTTCGCGCGGTTGCACCCGAGGTTGTCGAACTCGTCGTGCTTGCTCTTCGTCGCGAGCGCGAAGTACGTCGTCGCGCCCGCGAGCAGGACCGTGGCGCCGATGCCGGCGTAGAAGACGATCGGAGGGAGGCCGTCGCGCAGCACGCGGGCCGCGCCCTTGGGCTCGTCCTTCGCGGGCGGAGGTGTGGGCCCGGGCTCCGGCGGTCCGGATGCGGCGGCCGGCGCGGCGGTCATCGGCTTCGTGCCGACGACGGCGGCGATCTGGTCCGCCTCGACGCGCACGAGCTTGGTCTGCGCGTCGCCGTCGACCTGGACGACGACCGTGTGCTGTCCCGTGCGTGCCCAGACGGCCTTCTCCGTCTCGATCGCCCCGCCGTCGAGCGTCGCCATGCAGGTGCTGCCGGTCGGACATTGCACGCGCAGGCGGCCCGCGCGTCCGGAGAACTTCGATCGCGCCGCGCTCACGCTCGCCGCGAGCGCCCCGGTGACCTTCTCGCGTCCGCTGCGCTCGACGAGCTCGGAGCCGAGCGCGGGATCGTCGGCGTCGATCGCCGCGTCGAGCGCCGCCTGCAGCGCGACGGGGCTCGGCGCGAGCGAATCGGCGCGGGCGAACTCCTGGGCGGCGCGCTGCATGTCGCCCTTGGCGTGCGCCTCCACCCCGCGGTCGTACGCCTCCTTCGCACGCGCGCGCGCGTCCGACGACGGAGCCTGGGCGAACGCCGAGCTCGACGTGAGCGCTGCGAACGAGGCCAGCACGAGGACGCGGGCGAGCTTCATGGACATTGGGCGGGGGCGATGCACGTGATGCCGTCGCACTTCGCGTTCTGGTTGCAGTCCTTCGAGCAGAAGCCGGAGGTGCACGTCGCGCTGCACGTCGAGCTGTCGTTGCAGTCGAAGTTGCAGAAGTTGCTCGTACAGGTCGCCTTGCAGGTCGCGCTGTCCTCGCAGCGGATGTTGCACGGGCCGGCGGTGCACGCGAGCGAGCACGTGCTCGACTTGTCGCACGTGAGGTTGCACGGCGGCTTCGTGCAGACGAAGTCGCACGTCTCGGCGTCGGTGCACTCGCAGTTGCTCCCGCAGTCCTTCGGGGCGGCGGTCCCCGAGTCCGTGCGCCCGCCGTCGCCGCCGCCGCCGTCGCCCGCCCCGCCGCTGCTGCTGCTGCTGCTGCTGCTCGTGCCCGTCGTGCTGCTCGTGCCGTTGCCGATCGTCCAGTCGTACGAGCACGCGACCATGCCCGCGACGAGGAAGACGCCGACTACCGCTCGCTCTCGCACGCTCGAATGATAGACCGAAAAGACAAAAGGCGAACGCCTCCCCCGTGACCATCACGGGGAGAGGCGATCGTGGCGGCTCGGTGGGAGGAGGAGGAGGACCCGAGCCGCAAGTCTCGTTGCGAGCGCGTCAGCGCTGGGGGGCCGGCGGGTTGCCCTCGCCGCGGGGGACGTCCGCCCAGATGCAGGACGGATCGTTCGGGTTGCTGTTGCACTTGTTGAGGTGCTGCACCGCCTTCTCCCACTTGGAGGTCGGCCACGTCTCGGCGGTCACGCCGTCGAGTCGCATCGGCATCCAGTGGCTCTTCTCGAAGGCCTTGTACGAGTCGGTGATCTTGTTCCAGTAGCTGTCACCGCTCGACATGTCACCGCCGCCCGCGGTGTGACCGGTCGTCCAGTTGGCGAACTCGCGGATCCACGAGCTGCCGCCCGCTCGGTGGCAGGAGATGCACGGACCGGCCTCGTCGCTGACGAGCTGCTTCGGGATCGTCCAGCCCTGCGCGTCCATGTTGATGACGTAGTAGGGCGACTCGAGCCAGCTGATCTCGAAGTCCGGCTCGAAGCCCATCATCGGGACGACCGGCTTGTTGTTCGCCTTGCGCGCGCCGTTGATCCACGGCGACTGGATGAACGGGTCGGTGCCGTGGCAGCTCTCGAAGCAGTAACCCTTCGGGCTGTCCCAGAGCGTGCGCGACTTCTCGACGTCGGCGGGGTGCGGGACGTGCTCGCCGTCGGTGCCCGAGCCGATGTTGTTCTGGAAGAAGCAGGTCTTCCCGGTCTTCGGGTTGTGCCCGATCATCGCGATGTCGTCGAACTTCTTCGTCTTGAGCCAGCCCTTCTGCTCGCCGCCCGCGACCTTCCGGCAGAGCAGGATCCAGTGCGTGCCCTTGTCGTTCTTCGCGTGCGTCACGGTGGGGCCGGGCTCGCAGCCCTCGCTGAGGAACTCGGCCTTGTCGCACTTCGAGACGCAGTTGTAGCCAGAGCCCGGCTTCGTGCCGTTCGGGCCCTCGCCGTCGCACTTCTCGTGCGGCTGGCCGTCCACGGTGAGCGGGATCAGCGAGCCCTCGACGCCCTCGATGGCCTGCGGGTCGTGGCCTTCGCCCGTGCCCATCGTGTCGCGGCAGTCGAAGGTGTCGTACTTGCCGTCCGCGAGCTTCTTGAAGAACGGGATCTCGCCGAGCTCTTCGACGCACTTCTCGCCGTACTTCTCCATCGAGTGGATGGCCTCTTCGCGCTCCTCGACCGGACCGCCGCCGCCCGCGTCCGCGCGGATGTCGATCGTCCCGCCGAGCGCGAGCTGCTTGGCCTGCTTCTCGTCCTGCGCGCCCTGATCCCACGCGTACTCGAGCGTGGTCTGGAGCTTCGCGCGGATCTTGTCGCCGTTCGTGATGCAAGCCTCGACGAGCACCTTCGGCCCGCCCGCCGCGTTGATCTCCTGCGTACGCTGCGCGGCCCAGGCCGGGTCCGACTGCCAGCGGTGATCGTCGTAGACCTTCAGGAGGTCGAGCATCGACTGATCGATCGTCGCGTCGGTGCGGTAGACGACCTTGCCGACGTTCGCGAGGTCGCGCGAGACGTTCGCGCGCGCCTTCGGGATGTCGTCGCACTTCAGCTCTTTCTGCGACGTGAGCGTCGGCTGTCCGCGGCGGATGCGAACGCGGAGGGTCTCGCCGTTCTTCAGCGAGTCCTTCAGCGTCGCGTTCACGCTCTTCGTCTCCGCGTCGTACGTGAGGCGGAGGCCGAGCGGGTTGTTCACGCCGGTGACCGCGTCCTCCGAGAGCTCCTCGTCGGTCTCCTCGGGGGCGGCGCACGCGAAGAAGGGGGCGGTGCCCGCCGCGGTGAGCGCCAACATCAGACCAAGTGACCGAAGGTTCCGGAGGTTCATTCGTGACTCCCGCGGCGAGCTGGAGCACGACACGTGCCAGTGGGAGCAGGTAGGTTTACTGCGTACATTGCGCAGGAAGCGACGCGCAAATCGGGGCTTCGCGCGCCGCTCATGGACGACACGCGATCCACCAAGAGCGGGCGAGCCTTCCAGCACCGGCGGAAGCCGGGTAATACGCCTTCTCATGCGTCGCGCTCCCGTTTCGGTCGGCCTCCTCCTCTCTCTGTCCCTCGGGCTCATCGCGTGCGGAGGCGAAGAGCCGCCGCCCGTGGCCCCGCAGCCGCCGCCGGTCACCGCTCCGCCGCCCCCCACGCAGGAGCCGGTGAAGCAGGAGGCGCCGCCGCCCGCCCCGAAGCCCTCGCTCGCGCAGCTGCAGCAGCAGGCGCTCGCCACGGCGCTCCAGGGCCTCAACGGGCACGACCCGAAGGCGTTCGCCAGCGTCTACGCCGACGACGGCGTCATCAGCGTCGCCGGCCTCAACGAGGTGAGCGGCCGCGAGGCGATCGCCCAGAACATGGCCGAGTGGTTCGAGACGTTCAAGGACGTGAAGCTCGGGTTCTCGCGCGTCTGGGTGAAGGGCGAGACGATGGTCCTCGAGTGGGTCATCAACGGCAAACACCACGGCGAGCTCTTCGGCGTGAAGGGCACCGAGCAGCCGATCGGCCACTATGGCCTCAGCATCGTGACGTTCAACCAGGACGGGAAGGTGGTCCGCGAGAGCCGCTACGGCGAGCTCGGCGCGGTGATGACGCAGGTGGGCGCCGCGGGCGCGAAGGTGAAGCCGCGCCCGATCCCGCCGGTCCCCGAGAAGCCGGAGATCATCGCGGCGAAGGGCACGCCGGAGGAGGAGAAGAACGTCGAGGTCGCGAAGGCGCTGCTCGGCGCGCTCGAGAGCAAGAAGGAGGGGGACTTCACCGGCACGCTCACCGACGACATGGAGCACGACGGCCTCTTCCACCTCGAGACGTCGAAGGGCAAGGACGGCGCGAAGAAGTTCTTCAAGAGCTTCACCACCGCCTTCCCGGACGCGAAGTTCGAGGTGACGAAGGCGGTCGCGATCGGCGACTACGTCCTCGCCGAGTCGATGCTCAAGGCGACCCACAAGGGCCAGCTCGGACAGATCGCGGCGACGAAGCGCCCGGTCGGCCTGCACCTCGTCGACATCTTCAAGATCAAGGACGGCAAGGTCGCGCGCGCGTGGACGTACCAGAACAGCCTCGAGCTCCAGCAGCAGCTCGGGCTCTTCGAGGTGAAGGCCGGCAACGTCCCGGCGTCGCAGCAGGCCCCCGCGGCGAAGGCCGACGCGAAGAAGGAGCCCGCGAAGCCCGCGGAGGCGAAGAAGGAGCCGGCGAAGAAGTAATGAGAGTCCCTAGGACTCTCGGGAAAGCCCGCCATTTTCGGCGGGCTTTTTCGTCGCCTGAAGGCGATATTGACAACCGTTTTCAACAAGGGCATTGGAGGGGGACATGACGCCGTCGCGCCTCCTCTTCTTGTCTTCGTGTGTCCTCTCGGTGGTCGGGCTCGCTGTCGCATGCGGCGATGACGACGCGCTCGTCCGGGCCCGTCCCGACGGCGGCACGGATGCCGCTGTGACCGACGGAGGCGACGGCACCGACGGCGGCTCGCTCGCGTGCGGCGTGTCGATCCCCACGACGTACGAGAGCGCGAGCTTCGTTGCGAACGCGAAGGTCGAGCTGGAGCTGAAGCAGTCGTTCGAGGCGCTCGACGCGAAGATGCGGGAGGCCGAAGGGACCGGGACGGCGACGGTCACGGCGGCCGACCTGAACGCGATCTATGCGCAGGGGACGCCGAGCCTCCGCGCCGTCTCGGCGGCGCAGACGCAGACGCTCGTCGACGCGTACATCAATCAGTACGCCGACGCGGTCGGCAAGGCGTGGTCGCCGTCCGACGCGGACAACGACGCGGGCGCCGCGGCGAGCGGCGGCAAGTACGACGGCACCTTCATCTTCGGGCCGACCGGCGTCGATCTTCGCGAGGGCGTACAGAAGCTGCTCCTCACCGGCGCGTTCTACAACCACGTGCTCGGGATCGTCGCCGCCCCGATGACCGATGCGAGCGTCGACCGGCTGCTCGCGGCGTTCGGCGCGAGCACGAGCCTCGCCAACCGCACCGATGGCGACGCTGGCGATCAGGCCGACGAGCTCGTCGCCGAGTACGCGTCCCGCCGCGACGACGACACCGCGCCGACCGGCACCTACCGCAAGATGAAGAACGCGCTCCTCACGATGAAGGCTGCCGTTCCCGCAGGCGAGAAGTGCAAGAAGGAGGTCGACGACGCGATCGCGGTCTACCTCGCGGAGTGGGAGAAGGTCTCGCTCGCGACCGCGATCTACTATCTGAACGCGTCGGTCACGAACGCCGCTGCGGCCAAGTCGACGTCGGCGCTGCACGGCTTCGGCGAAGCGCTCGGCTTCATCCAGGGCTGGAAGGCGGTGCCCGCGGACAAGCGCAAGATCACCGACGCACAGGTCGACGGCCTGCTCGAGAAGATCGGCGCGACCTCGCCGTACAAGCTCGTGCTCCCGAGCTACCAGGCGTTGCGCGTCATCTCGATCAACTCGGCCATCAACGACATCGCGACCATCTACGGCTTTTCCGCCGCCGAGGTCGAGGCGTTCAAGAAGAACTTCTGAGGAGCGCACGTAAGGCCTCTCGGCTCCGCCGAGCTTGTTCGATGGGCTGCTTCCGACGGCAAGGGAACGTCATCGTCGCGGTCGTCGCGATGTCGGCGGTCGGCCGGCTCGCTCACGCCGAGCCGACGCCACCGCCGCCACCGCCGCCGCCTGCCGTCGACGAGGTCCGCATACGCGGTGACGCCGCCGATCGTCTCGTTCGTGACTCGGGATCGAAGTCCACGGTGTCGCGCGTGGATCTCGAGCGGCAGCGCCCGCTGAGCGCGAACGAGGTCTTCCGCCGCGTACCGGGCATGACCATCCGCGAAGAGGACGGGATGGGCATGCGCCTGAACATCGGGATCCGAGGGTTCAATCCGTCGCGAAGTCGGCTGGTGCTCGTGACGGAGGACGGCGTCCCCGTCGTCGTGAGCCCCTACGGCGAGCCGGAGATGTACTACTCGCCGCCGATCGAGCGCGTCGAGCACCTCGAGGTCAAGAAGGGGCCGGACGTCCTCACCGAGGGGCCGCAGACCGTCGCCGGCGTCGTCGAGCTGCACGACTGGTCGCCGCCGGATCAGCGACGCTGGGCCGTCGAGCTCGACGGCGGGCAGCGCGAGTACCTGAAGGGGCTCGCACGCTACGGTGATTCGCTCGGCGACGTCCGCGTCGTCGCGCAGGTCATGCGGAAGCAGGGCGCGGGCTTCCGCGACATGCAGTTCTACGCGACCGACGCGCTGCTGAAGCTCGCGGTCCCCCTAGGTCGCGATGACGAGCTCGCGCTGCGTGGAGTCTTCTACGACGAGACCTCGCACACGACCTACGTCGGCCTGACGAATCCGATGTTCGTCGCCGACCCGCGCCAGCCGACCGTCGCGCCCTACGACATCTTCGGGATCCGTCGGTACGAGGGCTCGGTGAAGCACACGCACCTGTTCTCGCCGCGGGTGAAGCTCGAGACCGTCGCCTACGTCACGAGCACGTCCCTCCTCATCGCGCAGCAGGACTTCGATCGACAGCGGTCGATCGACGCCGACTACGAGCGCGTGCTCGGGGATCCGACGATCACCGGCGGAGCGCTCTTCTTCCGGCGGACGCGCTCGCTGCGCGACCGCGACTACCTCGTCCTGGGCGTCGATCCGCGCTTCGACGTGCGCTTCGACACCGGCGACGTGCGACACCGCGTCCTCTTCGGCGCCCGCGGGATGGTCGACACCACGCGCCGCAGGCTCGCGGCGGCGCCGACGCCGACGTCGGTGGACGGGACGCCGCTCACCGACGACACGACGACGATCCTCGCCGGATCGGCGTTCGTGCAGGACCGCATCGCGTTCCGCGACGACCTCGTCGTCACGCCGGGCATCCGGTTCGAGCACTCGTGGTCGCGCCGGTTCACCGATCTCGTCCTCGATCGTGGCGAGCCGAAGCCCGTCGACTTCCGCGGCAGCGCCACGGCGACGGGCGTGATGCCCGGGATCGCGTTCGCCTACGGCTCGCCTCGCTGGAACCTCTTCTGGGGCATACACAGCGGATACTCGCCGCCACGCATCAGCCAGTCGATCAGCCCGTCGGGCGCCGATGCGGCGCTCGATGCCGAGCGGAGCATGAACTACGAGCTCGGCACCCGGACCCGCGCCGGCAAGTGGGGCCGCTTCGAGCTGACCGGCTTCCTCGTCAACTTCGACAACCAGCTCGTCTCGAACAACCCGCTGACGAGCGGGAACCTGTCCGAGTTCAAGAACGGCGGCGCGACGCGACAGCTCGGCGCCGAGGCGACCGCGCTCGTGACGCTCGCGCAGACGCTGCGCCTGCCTATCCGCACCAACTTGTCCGTGCAGTACACGTACGTCGACGCGCGCTTCCGCGGCGGGAAATGGGACGGCAATGTCGTGCCGTACTCGCCCGACCACCAGCTCACCGCGACGATCGACGAGGAGCACGAGTCGGGCTTCGGCGGCCAGGTCTCGTGGTCGCTCGTCGGCCAGCAGTTCGTGGACGAGCGCAACACCGTCAGGCCGGATCCCACCGGCCTGGTCGGCGAGATCGCGCCGTACCACGTGCTCGACGTCGGGCTGCGCTATCGCCACGCGCCGACCGGGCTCGGCGCCCGCCTCCTCGTCAAGAACGCGTTCGACGACGTCTATCTCGCGAGCCGGCTGCCGAACGGCATCTTCACCTCCGGCTTCCGGCAGATCATCGCCGGGATCAGTTGGTCGGGGCCCTGAGCGCGACGCGGGGGCCGCCGAGCGGTCGCAGATGGATCGGCGCGCCGCCCGGCTCGGGCAGGATCCACGTCGCTCGACCGATCCCGTCCTCGATCTTCGCGAGGTCCACGTTCGGATCGATCATCAGCGCCGCGGGCCGACCGTTCAAGGAGACCCACGCCTCGGCGCGGACCTCGACGTCGTCATAGCCCTTCGCGCGCGCATCGTCCGCGATGCGATGCGCGAGCTGCAGGACGAGGTCGGGCTGCCCGCCGAGCTCGCGCTCCTGTCGCGACGTGAGCCATCGACGCGGCGAGTCGTACCACGTCCGTCCGGCCTTCTTCGAGGACACGACGTACGTGACGCTCCCGTTCTTCTGCCGGACCATGACCTTCCACGAGAAGCGCATCCCCTGCTCGTGCCAGAGCACGTTGCCGCCGTAGAGCCGGTGACGGAAGGGGAAGAGCAGCTGGAACGCGCAGTACGCGGCGATGGCGCCGCGCCACACGAACGGCGGAACGCGCAGCCCGCCGCTGCGGTCCCGATCGCCGGTCCTCGCGCCGTCGAGCCGGACGGCGAGGCGCTCGAGGCCCTGGCGAGCGAGCAGCGCGCGTGGCCAGGAGGGCGAGAAGAAGACCAGCACGGAGGCGGTCATGATGAAGGGGAACATCCCGATCGGGAACAGCCAGCCGACCGTCAAATGGAAGGCGAGGACCACGGCGTACGCGAACGGGCGCGTACGGCGGTGGAGGAGGAACGCCCAGACCGTCGTGTCGAACAGGAAGCCGCCCCAGGCGAACGCATAGGCGACGACGCGCTGATCGGAGATCGCCCCGAGGACGGGGAGCTCGGTCCGCGCGGTGAGCCAGATGTTGAGCGGCTGCGCGTGGAGGAGCCAATCGCTGGTGAGCTTCGCGAGGCCGGCGTGGAAGTAGACGACCGCGATCTGGAACCGGATCAGCCAGACCATCCACGCCGGGAAGCTGTCGACGCGCTCGCTCGGGCGGCGCCACGCGTCGACGCTCCAGGCGCGGCCGATCGGCAGGAAGCACGAGAGGAGGAGGAGCAGGCTGACGAGGTAGTAGTGATTCAGCCAGTTCGTGACGTCGACGAGCTGGATGTACACGAACGCGACGAGCAGGACGGGCGCCACGACGCGCGTGAACGCGCCGACGGCCAGGGCCGCGCCGAGGACCACGAGCGCGGCGCACACGAGGTGCATCCCGGGCGCGGGCAGCGGCTTGACCCAGTCGAACCCCCAGTAGGTGAAGAACGTCGTGGGCTGCGACCAGAGCTCGTCGACCCACCCGAACGCGAGGAAGCGGACCCCGCTTGCGCAGACGAGCGCGCCGAGGATGAAGCGGAACGCCGCGAGCGATGCGACGTCGACCGGACGACGGGCCGCGCGTGCGATTCGCTCAATCATTGTCGCTCGCGACCCGCTGGGGCGGATTGAGGTCCAGCACCGTCGCGACCTCGGACTTCATCACCGTGAAGATCGTTCGGAGCGCCTCGTAGAGCGCCTTCACGCCGGCGGGGTTCTTCGCGAGGTCGTCTTCGAACGTCGGCTCGGTCAGCGCCGCGAGCGCGGCCTTCGCCTGGCCGAGGGCGGAGACGAGCTTGTCGCTGGTCGCCTGCGCGCCGACCGCGACGAGCAGATCGTCGAAGCCGAGCCCCTCGCCGCCGGGACCGCAGCCGCGCACGATCGCCTCGAAGCCGTCGAGGTTGTTCTTCAGGTGCTCCTTCGATCGCTTCGCCCACGGCGACTCGACGAGATCGAGGCAGGGCGGCGTCGTGCAGTCGGGCGTGAGCCCCGCGGGCTTGCCGACCTTCATCGTCTTCACGAAGTCGTCGACGTAATAGATGGCATCGCTCACGGCGTTGAACGCCATCTGCTGGGAGGTGAAGACGTTGTTCGGCGCGAGCGTGAGCGTCGCGTGGAAGTTCCCCTTCGCCGGATCCCACGCGTCGAGCAGGACCTGCGCGCGGTGGGCGGTGTCGACGGACGCAGCGTGCGCATACGCGAGCTTGCGCTTGGCGATCTCGTCGGGACCGAGCGCAGCCCACGTCCCCTGCGCGTTGATGTTCACGCTGGGGTCGCAGGCGTTGTCCGCACCGTCGTGAAACAGGAGGTACTCGATCGAGCCGAGGCCCCGCGTGGACGCGAGCGCGTTCGGGAAGAGCGGATCGGCGTAGATCTTGTCGACGAGCTGCGTCTCGATCACGCACCGCGAGACGTTCGGCCAGGAGTAGATGCCGTCGCGCATGTCGAGCGCGCCCGGTCCGAGCATCGCCGCGGGACCGTACTGGAGCACCTCGGCGCGCTCCCACACGTCGATCGCCTTCTTCCACGCTTCGCGCGCAGCCTCGCGCGCTTGGGGCGTCCCTTGCTCGTTCGCCTGCCGCGCCGCGGCCTCGAGCGCCGTCGCCGACGTCGCGAAGTCCTGGTAGGAGCGCAGCGCGCAGTCGGCGAACGCGCGGAGGAGGGCTTGCTTGTCGAACGCGCCCGCATCCGGGCCCGCGGCGCCCTCGTCCTCGGCGCCTTTGCGCGAGCAGGCGAAGACCAGGGCAGTGACGAGGGCGGCTACGACGGCGGTCTGGCGTTTCATGGGCGTCTTGGGCTTCCGCGGCCCCGACGCGCGCGGGCTCGGCGGGCTTCGCTTCAGAAGATAATGAAAATCGTTTTCGAGTTGTTTCGTTAGCACGAGCGGACCATGCCGTGCAACGCGCCGGGCGGCGTGCCTATCCTAGGGGCGTGGTCCTCGCCGACATCGTCGAGAAGCTCGCCCGTCTCGGGCGTGACGAGGCCGACGAAGCGCCCCCGGACATGCCTCGGGCCGCCGTCGCGGCGATCCTCCGCGACCGACCCGGACGGGAGGACGGCCCCGAGCTCTTCTTCATCCGCCGCGCCGAGCACCCGACCGACCCGTGGTCCGGCCACATCGCGTTTCCCGGCGGCCGCCGCGATCCCGGCGATCCCTCGCTCCTCGCCACCGCGATCCGCGAGACGCGCGAGGAGGTCGGGATCGACCTCGACCGCGAGCACCTCATCGCGCGCCTGCCCGACGTGCCCGCGTTCACCCGGAGCAAGCGCGGCCATCTGGTCGTGACGCCCTTCGTCTTCGCGCTCCCCGGCGACGTGCCGGTCGCGCCGAACGGCGAGGTCGCCGAGACGCTCTGGGTGCCGCTCCAGAAGCTCGCGCAGGGCGAGGGGAGGGGGACGTTCGAGTGGACGTGGGACGACAAGACGCTCACGCTGCCGTGCATCCGTCTCGATCCCGGCCAGCACGTGCTCTGGGGGATGACCTATCGCATGCTGGAGACGATGCTCGACGCCCTCGCGCTTCCGCGATGACGTGCTAGCTTGCCTCCTGCGCCGTCCTCCGGCGCGACCATGACGACGACCTCCGCTTCCTGATCCGCGCTCGCGTTTCGCGTTTCGCGCTTCTCGAAATCCAGGAGGTATTCCATGGCTACCGTGCTCGAAGCGCACGGCGTCGAGGTGGCGTTCACCTCGAGCCTCGCCGTGCTCGAAGACGTCGACTTGCGTCTCACCCCCGGCTTCTACGGCCTCGTCGGCGCGAACGGCGCCGGCAAGACGACCTTGCTGCGCGTGCTCGCCGGCGCCCTCGCGCCGTCGCACGGATCGATCCGCCTGTCGCCGTCCGGGGCGACCGTCGCCTACTGCGCCCAGGAGGACGACGGCACCGTCCCGCTCTCGCCCGGCGAGAGGAAGCGCGCGCAGCTCGACGCGGCGCTCGCGACCCGGCCGGACGTGCTCCTGCTCGACGAGCCGACGAACCACCTCGACGGCGCCGCGCGCTCCAAGCTGATCGCCGCCCTCCGCCGGTTCCGCGGCATCTGCGTGATCGTCTCGCACGATCGCGAGCTGCTCGACACGCTGCCGAGCGCGATCGTTCGCGTCCACGAGCGCCGCGCGACGATCTACCCGGGCAGCTACGCGGAGGCCTCGCGCCTCTGGCAGATGGAGCGCGAGGCGGAGGTCGACGCGCACCGGCGCGCGAAGGGCGAGGTGCGCGCGATCGAGCGGCGCCTCGCCGAAGCACGCGCGAAGCACGCCGCGGCCGATCGCGCACGGAGCTCCCGTACGCGCATGAAGAACAAGAACGACCACGACGCGCGCGGGATGGGCGCGAAGGTCGTCGCCGGATGGGCCGAGGCCCGCGCGGGTCGCGAGGTCGGCGTCGCCCGTGCCGATCTCGCACGAGCCGCGGCCGCGGTCCCTCGCATCGAGCGCGATCGCACGCTCGGCGCGAGCGTCTTCGCGACCTATGCACGCGCACCGAGCCCGGTCCTCTTCCACCTCGACCAGCCGTCGATCACGGTGACGCGCGACGATCGCGTGCGCATCGCCGGGCCGAACGGCGCGGGCAAGACGACGCTCATTCGCGCGCTACTCGCGGCCTCTCACGCGACGGACCACGTCCTCTACCTGCCGCAGGAGATCGACGACGACGCGGCCTCTGCGCTCACGCGCGACGTCGCCTCGCTCGACCCGGAGACGCGCGGGCGCGTCCTGTCGGTGTTCGGCTCGCTCGGCAGCGATCCGGAGCGCATCGCCCGTCGAGGAGCGGGCGATGCGTCGCTCTCGCCGGGCGAGGCGCGGAAGCTCGCGCTCGCGTTCGGGCTCGGGCGCCACGCCTGGGCCCTCGTCCTCGACGAGCCGACGAACCACCTCGACCTGCCCACCATCGAGCGGCTCGAGCGCGCGCTCGCGGCGTACCCGGGATGCATCGTGCTCGTCACGCACGACGAGGCATTCGCCGCCGCGTGCACGGCGCGCACGATCGATCTCTCGGACGCGCGGCCGTGAGCGCCCCGGTCGGGGCCGGGCCGGGCGGGGTACCTCGTCGCGATCCCACGTATCAGGCTTTGCTATCGAGGCCTGCTGCGTGGGGTCCGCGAAGTGAGCAGGCTTTGATCGTTGGGCCTGATGCATGGGCCCTCGAGGTGACCACCTCCCCCCGGGGCGACGCATTGCGCGACATCACGCAGGCACGAGGCCGATCGGGCAGGAGACGCCCGTGCCGCCGAGGCCGCAGTACCCGTCCGGCACCTTGTGGAGGTACTGCTGGTGGTAGTCCTCCGCGTAGTAGAAGTCCGGCGCTGCGAGGATCTCGGTGGTGATCGTCCCGAACCCGGCGTCGCTCAGGGACCGCTGGTACGCGTCGCGCGACGCGTTCGCCTGGTCGTGCTGGGCGGCGTCGTAGACGTAGATCCCCGAGCGGTACTGCGTGCCGACGTCGTTGCCCTGACGCATGCCCTGGGTCGGATCGTGGCTCTCCCAGAAGACCTTGAGCAGCGCGTCGTACGAGACCTTCGTCGGATCGAACACGACGCGCACGACCTCGTTGTGGCCGGTGCGGCCGGTGCAGACCTCGCGGTACGTCGGGTTCGGCGTGAGGCCGCCGGCATAGCCGACCTGCGTCGAGACGACGCCGGGCACCTGCCAGAGCTTCTTCTCCGCCCCCCAGAAGCAGCCCATGCCGAACATCGCGAGCTGGAGATCGGGACCGAAGGGCGGCTCCATCGGCGTGCCGAGAACGGCGTGCCGCGGGGCGACCGGCATCTTCTCGGCTCGACCCGGCAGAGCTTCTTCCTTCGTCGGCAAGCGGAGCTTCTCGGCGTGACCCATCTCGCACCTCGTTCAGGGGAAACGATATGCACGCTCTACGCGGCAGACATGGAGCTGGTATCGGTCGTAGTAGCGCTCGCGGCCGCGTTCACGGACGAGCTGGTGCTCGGGGTGATCCTTCCAGCGACGGATCGCCTCGAGCGAGTCCCAGTAGGAGACGGTGATCCCGAGACCGTCGGCGCCCCGCACGCTCTCGACCCCCAGGAAGCCGGGCTCCTTCGCTGCGAGCTCGAGCATGCGCCGAGCGTCCTCCTCGTAGCCCTCGGGCGTGCCGCGGAGCTGCGAGGTGAAGACGACGGCGTAACAGTCCTTGCCGTGTGTCATTCGATCCGGAACTGGACGCCGAAGCCGGCGCCGAACGTCCGCGCGCCTTCGTTGTCCGTGATGCGCGGGAAGAGGATCATCGTCTTGAGATCGACCGCGCTCGCCACCTGCACGCCGAGGCCGAAGCCGAGGAGGAAGTCGGTGCGATCGCCGCCGTCGGGAGCGAGGCGGAAGCGGAGCGATGTCATCGGTCCGAGCCACGTCTTGCCCGAGACCTGGAACCAGAAGTAGCCCGGCACCGTGAGCTGGACGACGGTGGGATCGTAGAAGAGCGTCGGGATGTACGGTCCCGTGTCGATGCGCACCGACCGGCCGATGTGGAAGGCGAGGGGGACGCCGAACATGCCGCCGACGCGCGAGCTCGGCTCGATCGGGAGGTAGAGGCGCCAGTCGAGGCCGACCTCGACGACGTCGCCCTGGTACATGGCCCAGCGGACCTTGAACTCGGGGTTCGCGACGTCACCGCGGTTGTTCGTGCCGTACGTCTCGGTCCAGAGCGTGCGCCCGTACGCGTCGGCGTTGGTCGCGCGACCGTCGTTGCCGAAGCGAACGCCGGTCCGGAGACCGAGCTCCACCTTCTCCGTGACTCCGAACGCGCCTTCGAGGTTCAGGCCGGCGCCGGTGACGTCGTCGTCGGGCTGCGGCCCCCGCGGGATGAACGTGTGACCGATTCCCAGCCCCACGTCGCCGGCGAAGACGTGCCGATCGAGCGTGATCGCGCGATCGACCCAGGCCGGCGCGGCGCTGGCGTCGCTCGCAGAGAGCAGGGCGAAGGCGGCGAGCGCGAACGAGACCGCGAGCCGTTTCATCCTGCGGACTCTACGGTGCCCGCAGCGCCTCTTCAACCTGCGGGTCGTCCCCCGCAGACGTGCGGCGCTTCACCAGCAGCACCAGCGCGATCGCGATCACGCCGAGGCTCCAGTACTGCGCGAACGTGAGGCCGGCGTGGCGCAAGTCGCCTCCCGGGCCTTCGTGCTCGCGGAGGAAGTCGAGCAGGAAGCGGACCGGCCCGTACACGAGGCCGCCGATGATGGTGTACGTCCCGAGCTTCACGTCTCGCCTCCACATGCGCGCGAAGCCGATCGCGATCGCGGTGAGGAGGAAGAACTCGAGCAGCCCGAGGTCGAAGCGCGCCTGGCTCCCGCCGGTGACGACGTGGAGCGGTCCGAGCACGTGGTGCGTGCCGTCGTCCGGACCGAGCGGCCACGCGACCGCGAAGAGAGACGAGAGCGTGCCCTTCGGCACGGTGATGCCGGGGTGATCGTGGATGAGCGCGCAGCCGAGGCGGCCGAAGGCCCATGCGACCGGCCACGTCGAGACCACGACCTCGGTCGCGCCGAGGAGCGAGACGCCGGACGTCCGGCGCGAGACGCGCCAGCGTCCGTCCTCCTTGCGGATGTGGAAGTGGCGCCAGAGCATGCCGCCGATGACCGCGCCGGCGATCGCGCCCGTGGAGCTGAAGCCCTGGAACGCGAAGAGCGTGCTCACCACGCTTCGTCCCGGCGGGTGATAGAAGACGGCGTCGACGAGCCACGCGAAGAAGGTGCCCGAGACGAGCACCCAGATGGTGCAGACGCGGAAGTCGGCGCGATCGAACCCGCGACGCACCGCCTGGCGCATGACCGCCCAGTCCCAGGCGAAGAATCCGAGGGCGCATGCGATGCCGTACGGGTGGAACGGCCCGAGCTTGCTCTCGTCGAAGAAGACGAACGGCAGCACGACGCCCACGCTTAGCAGCTAGACGGCCGCGCGTCAGTACTCGAAGCAGTAGATACGGGCCTTGTCGCTGCAGTTCTTCGTGGCGTTGTCGGTCCAGAGTCCGGACTTCGTCGCGAGCGCCGAGCCGACCTTCGCCGGACTGTTCCCGTCCGTCCAGTCGAGACAGTTGTTGTTCACCATGCCGTTGTTCTGGGTCCCGGTGAACACCGCCGTGGTGTTCGTGATGACGTTTCCGTTCTCGTCGACGTCGATGGCGGCGGCGGGGCCGTTCTGCAGGAGGTCGGCGAGGCTCGTCGCGATCTGTACGCCGTCGACGCGCCGGATCGGCGCCGTCGCGACGAAGCGATCCCTCGCGTCCTTCGCCTGCGTGCTGATCCAGGCGACGAACGTGCGGTTCGCGAGGAGCGGGTTCGACCCCCTCCGCGTCTTGCAGATGGTGTCCGCGCCGCTGAGCCCGAGCAGCGTCCCCACGTGCTCGGTGCTCGTCACGAACACGTAGCGCACGCATCCCGCATCGCCCTGGCAGCCGCTCGGACCGGTCGCGGCGTCCTTGACTCCCGCGTCGCCCGCATCGCTCGCGCCGCCGTCGTGGTCGGGTGGATCGACCGAGACGGTCGAGTCGCCTTCGATCGAGGGGGCCTCGGCCTGGAGCTCGCTCGACGCGTCGGCTGCCGCCGTCGTGTCGGGCGCGTCGTCCTCCTCGGCTCCGAGCCCGAGGAGGCTTCCGCACGCCATTGCCCCCGATGCGAGGACCACGAGTATCCGCCGCACGGCCCGAGCGTAGCACGCGCTGCTACTTGTTCGCGCGCGCCTCGATGGCGAGGATGGCGTCTTCGAGCGACGAATCCTTGCGCAGGCACGACCAGCAGTCGCGCATGCCCATGAAGCCGCACCCGCGTGGCTCCTTCATCGGGCGCAGCACTCCGAGCATGCGCGCGTCGCCCTCGTCCTTGGCGCGATCCATGAGGTCCTTCTTGGCCTGACACGTCTTGGCCGCCTTCATGTCGAGGAGCACCGCCGCCGCGGGAGAGGCCTTCGCGCGGACGTCCGGCTTCGCGAGGCTCCTCGTCGCGCGGAGCTGGAGCTGGCGCGAGCTCTTCACCTGCGTGAGATCGATCAGGGCGTCGACGCCACGTGCGCCGAGCGGGCCTTCGAGCAGCGCGAACGCCTGATCGGACGTCTCGGCGACGCCAGTGGCTCCGACCACGACGCCGATGACCTCCGCGTCCGCCGCCTGCGCTCCCTCCGGACCGAGCGCCGCCATCGTGCGGATCGTGCGCAACGCATCGGCGATGCGCCCGCGCTCGTTGTATGCGAGCGCGAGCCGACGTGCGACCTGCGGGTCCTCGGGGTACTCCTTCGCGAGGGCCTCGAGCGCCTCCGGCCCCTGCGCCGCCGCCGCCTTGATCTTCGACTCGCCGGCGCTCTTCGATTTCACGACCGCGAGGATCCCTCCCGCACCGCCACCCGCCGCGGCGCCGCCCTTCGATCCGTCCTTCCCGTCGGAGGATCGCAGCGAGAGCACGAGCACCACCACGAGCAGGAGGACGAGCGCCGGCGCACCGACGGCGATCCCGATCCGCGCGTTGCGCGGTAGCTTCTTCGCGAGGTCCCCGATACGCGACCGGATGCGCTCGATGGGCGCTTCGAGCGCCGCGGTCGTCGACGGCGACGTTCGAGCGAGGCTGGGCGGCGGAGGCTGCGGGCCTGCGGGTGTCCCGAAGCTCGTCTTCGCGTACGCGTCGACGTCCTGTGTGCTGCTCGCGGGCGGCGGGGGCGCGGCCGCGATGTTGGCCATGCTGACCCGGGAGAACGGCGGCGCGCCGATCAGCTCGATGCCGCAGCTCGTGGCGGTCGATTCGATCGCCTCGATGAGCGCGCGGGCGCTCGGGTACCGGTTCTTCGCCTCCTTCTCGAGGAGCTTTCGCACGAGCGCTTCGACGGCGGGCTCGACGGGGATGCCCGGCGCGCGCTCGGCCATCGGCGGCACGGGCGCGATCATGTGCATCGAGAGCACCGCCATGCTGTCCGAGGCGTCGAACGGGTGCTTGCCCGTCACCATCTCGTAGAGGATGACGCCGACGGCATAGAGGTCTGCAGGTGGGCCGACGACCTCACCGAGGGCCTGCTCCGGCGCCATGTACTCGGGCGTCCCGAGGATCGTCCCGAGGCGCGTGAGTGGCTGGCTCGATGCTGCGTCGCGGGCGCTCGGCTCGACCTTCGCGATGCCGAAATCGAGCACCTTGACGAAGTCGGCGTCGTCGCCCTTCTTCACGAGCATCACGTTCTCGGGCTTGAGGTCGCGGTGGACGATCCCGGCGCCATGCGCCCGCTCGAGCGCGAGGGCGATCTGCCGCGCGACGTGGAGCGCGCGGGCGATCGGAAGCGCCCCTCCGAAGAGCGTCTGCCGCAGGCTCGTTCCCTCGATGTATTCGAGGACGAGGAAGAACGCGCCGTCCTCGGTCTGACCGAAGTCGGTCGCCGCAGCGACGTTCGGATGCTCGATGTGCGCGGCCGCCTCGGCCTCGCGCCGGAAGCGAGCGAGGACCTCGTCGTTCTCGCTCATGTCGGGGTGGAGGAGCTTGAGCGCCACGCGTTTCCGCATGAGCGTGTGCTCGGCGAGGTAGACGGCCCCCATGCCGCCTTCCCCGAGCAGCTCCTGGATGCGGTATCGGCCGGAAACGACCTGTCCGAGGCGGCTCGCCCCATCCGCTGGCGTCGAGGTCTCCGTCATCGTCCGCGGCCTGGAAGGCTACGCGGGTCCGCCGGCAGCGGCAACGCACCACTCTGCCGCGCTCGATCGTGCTGCTCCGCGCGGCTCACGAGGATGCGCTCGGCCCGCGCAGTGAACGCGAGCAGGCGTGACGTTTCGCATCACGAGCAGGGCCTTGGAGACGAAAGCCCTCACCGCATGTACCGCCCTTGACGACGGACGTCGGCGTGATCATGAGCGGACGCCTCTGGCCCTTGCCTTGCCTCTCGACCTCGGGGGCGTTTACCTGCGGGAGGCGAGGGCCATGACGAAGCGCCATCTTCCATCGATCCAGGCGCTGATGGACAGCGACGACGAGCTGCTCGACGCAGAGCTGAAGGTTCAGGAGGTGCGGGAGCAGCTTGCGATCGCACGCTCTCTCCTCGACGCGGTCGACGACATCGTCCCCGCGCCTGCACCCGAGCGGTCGTCGCCGAAGAACGAACAGGCGGAGCTCGCCGTGGAGGAGCTGGCGCGGCTCGGCTGCAAGATCGTCGAGCTCGCGACCTACCTCTCGCGGGCCCAGGCGCCGATCTCGACCGTGTCGGTCGTCTCGCGCGCTTCGTGACTGCGTAAGTAGTCAGAAGGAGGCCGGTTTCAGGAAATCGACAGGAGGGCCGCTTGACATCGGACCTACATGGTGCCACATGGTGCGTCATCGATTGACGCAACGCAGCGCGCCGGTCGGTCCTTGCCCTCCTTGCTCCTTTTCTTCCTGACCCCTCCGATGACTTCCCTTCCGCCAGTGCCGCGCGCGAGCGAGACGCAGGATCCGCGTCCCGATGCGCAAGCGGATGTCGCCCGCGGACGACGAGCTCGAGAACCTCGGTAGGACGCGCGTCGAGAATTGACCCACCCCTCCTCCCCTCTCCACGCGTAGTCGATAGAGGTTCTCCCGCGCGCCGGGGCGTCTTCACCGACGTTCCCGGCGCGCACCTATTTCTTGCGTCGGCACCGGGTCAAGGCCAGCCGGTGACGTCTTTGATCTTCGCGACGACCGCATCCGCCAACGTCTGATGCCAGGCCGCCGTCGGGTGGCCCTCGCAGCCGTTGAGGTCGGCGTACGGCGCCATCGCGTTCGCGCGCGGAAGCTCGAAGTAGTGCACCTTCGTGTCGTTCGTCGGCGCCGCCTTGCGCTCGTTCACGACCTCCGTGAGCACGGTCTTCATGTTCGTGTACGCGTCGTAGCCGGCCGGGTAGTCGTCGTTCAGCGACGTCGCCACCGAGCAGACGATCTGCGCCTGTGGGTGCTTCTGCCGGACGAGCGCGACGAGCTCGTGGTACTTCGCCTTGAACTGCGCGAGGTCGGAGGGCGGGCGCGGGTTCTCCGGAGGGTTGTCCCAGTCGTTGCCGCCGAGCGAGATCCAGACGACGTCGGGTGCCCACGTCGAGAAGTCCCACGTCGAGCCCGCCTCCTCCGGCATCGTCCGTACGTAGAGGAGGGGGTAGGTCTCCGCGTCGGTGGCGTCGTAGTTCCGGAGCACGCCCTTGCCCGCGAACGACAGGTTGTGGTGCTCCGCCGAGAGCGCCTTCGCGGCGAGGTAGGGGTACGACCTGCGCTCGTTCTCCGTCGCGCCCGAGAAGCCGGTGGCCGGGCTCGCGCACTCGACGCCGTAGCCGTTGCTCGAGGAGTCGCCGAGGAACTCGATCCTTCGCTGCGCGCGCGGCGGCGGCGGCAGGAGCTGACCTCCACCGGGGAACGCGAAGCCGGTGAGCTTCGAGAACCCGACGAGCGATTCGGTGCGCCGGTGGATCTCGATGGTGTGCGTCCCGTTCGCAAGGCCCGTCGCGAGGTCATATGTCCCGGTGCCGTTCGCGGGCGCGAGCAGCGTGGGCGCCTGACCATCGACGCTCACGTCGTAGCGGCTCGGCCCGGTGTACTGCGACGTCTCCTCGATCGTCGCGGTCGCGGCCGTCCCGGAGAATCGGAGGAGGACGCGCGCACCGGGCCATGCGACGCGCGGCGCCGCCGGATCGGTCGTGTCGAATCGCCCGATGTACCGGACCGACGGCGGCTCGGGGGCCGCGTCCGCGTCCGCGGCTGCGTCGGTCGCGGCGTCGGCGTCGGCGTCGTGCCCGGCGTCGGCGGTCGCTCCGTCGAGCGGGGCATCCGCGTCCTCGACCGATCCGTCGTCCGTCGCTCCGTCGCCGCCGGTCGTCGTCGGCGCATCGGCCGTCGCACCGTCGGGGAGGGCAGGGGAGCCGTCGCCGGCGCCGCCCTCCGACGAGCACGCCGCGATGGCGAGCGCCGGCAGGAGCGCGACCACGAAGGCGGCGGAGAGTGGCTTCGCGCGCATCATCATCGCGAGAGCGATGGTAACGCCGGTCACAGGGTGGCGGCGACCTCCGCGATCACCGTCCTCAACCACCGATGTCCCGGATCGGCATCGAGCCGGTCGTGCCACACCTGCCCGACGTGGCTCGTCGGGAGGGGCACCGGCGGCGCGAACGTGAACAGGCGGAGTGCCTTCGCGGCCGGCTCGGCGATGCGGCGGCTCAACGCGGCGACGAAGTCGGTGCGCGCGACGATCTGCGGGACGATCGAGAAGTGGGAGACGCGCACGCCGATCGTCCTCGACAGGCCGCGCGCGGCGAGCGCGCGATCGACGCCGCTGGGGCTCCCCGGCCTCTGCGAGACGACGACATGGGGGACGGAGGTCCATGCCTTCGCGGAGACCTTGCCGCGGATCCGCGGATGACCGCGTCGCGCGATGCAGGTGAACTGCTCGGAGAAGAGCCGCGTGTCCCGGTGTGACGGAGGGAGGCGGGAGTAGTAGCCGAGCATGAGATCGGCCTCGCCGCGCGAGAGCGCCGGCGGGACCTCGTGCAGGCCCCACGGGACGATCTCGAGCCGGATGCCGGGCGCCTCCTTCGCGAGGCGTGCGAGCAGCGAGGGCAGGAGCACGAGCTCGACGTAGTCGCTCGTCGCCACGACGAAGGTGCGCGATGCCGTCTCGGGCTCGAACCGAGGCGGCGCGAGCGCCTCGCCGAGCGCGGCCAGGCCCCGCCGGACCGGCTCGGCGAGCGCGAGCGCACGCGGCGTCGGCTCGACGCCCGTCGAGCGACGGAGGAAGAGCGGATCGTCGAACAGGACACGGAGCTGCCGGAGCGCGTTGCTCACCGCCGATTGCGTCACGCCCAGCCGTCGCGCTGCGCGCGTCACGTTGCGCTCCGCGAGGAGTGCCTCGAACGCGACGAGGAGGTTCAGGTTCACGGCGGCGATATTCACGAAATTGATATCTATCATGAGGATTACGCGTTGGATGGATGATCGGGGAAGGCGCACGTTCGAGGCATGCAGACGACTCGAACCGTCACTCGCCCCGAGCTCTCGTCCATCGTCCGCCCTCTCTCCTGGCGTACCGTGCTCGCCACGCCCGACGAGCGGGTAGGTCTCGCCCAGCGGGGCCTGCTCGCGGGCATCATGTTCCCGCACGGCGCGCAGCACGCGCTCGGGTGGTTCGGCGGCTACGGATTCGAAGGCACCTACGGCTGGATGACCGGCACGCTCGGCATCCCGGGGCCGCTCGCCGCGCTCGCGATCTTCACCGAGCTCGTCGCTCCGCTCTTCCTCGTCGTCGGGCTCGGCGGCCGAGCCGCTGCCGCCGGGCTCGGGGCGATCCTCGCCGTGGCGGCGACCACCCACCTCTCGAACGGGTTCTTCATGAACTGGCTGGGCGCGAAATCGGGCGAGGGCTTCGAGTACCACCTGCTCGGCATCGCGCTCGCGATCGGCATCGTCGTGCGCGGCAGCGGCGCGCTCTCGCTCGATCGCGCTCTCGTCAGCGCTGGACGAGCCGAGCGCACTTCGGCGCGTCGAGGATCACCGTGACGCCCTGGTTGCTCGGCACCTGCCGGTTCAGGATCGCCGTCTGACCCGGGTGGCCGGTGAAGACGTCGATGTGCTCGCCTTGAACCCGCACGCCACGGTCCTCGACCACGAAGCAGCCGTCGCTCGCGGGCTCGCCCGCTCCGTCGAGCTCGGGCACGTAGATGACCGTCCCGAGCGGGAGCACCGACGTGTCCGCGGCGACGGTGCGGAGCGGCGCGATCGGCTTGCCGGCCGCGCCGCGGCCCCACGGGTAGTCCTTCGGATCGAGCGCATCGAAGCAGATCTTCTGCTGGGTCCTCGGACAGATCTGCGCGCACGCGCAGTCGCGCTTCGCGAAGCTGATCGTGCCGCCGCGCGCGAGCGAGCCCGAGCCCTGTACGCAGACCGCGTCGTGGAACCCGCGTGGCACCTTCGCGATCGATCGACACGAGGCATCCATCACGTCGACGAGCTCGCCGGTGTGATCGGCCTCGCGAGGGAAGTCGTAGTACGTGTTGCGGAAGGTCCCGAGCACGCGGCCGCGTCCGTCGCCGCTGTTCGGGAGGCTCCGCGCCTCGCGCTGCTGCGGGCCGCCCGCCCCGAGCGTGCGCGCCTGGACGCGCGCGGGGGCGGGGCCGCTCGGACCGGACGACGGCGCGGTCTCCTCCTCGTTCACGAGCGGCTGCTGCACCCAGCTCGAGCCGCCGCCCCAGCCGCCGCACGGACCGAGGCGAGCACGACGGAGCGGGCGACCACGCGACGATGTTAACGAGATCGGATTCGTCGGGTGGCGCGGACGGCAGCGCCTGCTACACCTACATCGTGCTACATCCTCGATGGCTCGCGAAGATCGCACTTTCCTGCGCTCTCCTCTCGGCGTGCGCGGTCTCCGAGGGGAGTCCCGAGGAGCCCTCGTCGGACGACGAGATCCGCGCGCTGAGCGTCACCATCGGCGGCTCGACGGACGCACCGACGATCGACGACCGGCCGCGGCTGAAGCCGCGAGCACGCGGCGCGCTCGCCTGCGACGAGAAGCTCGAGATCGACGGGCGCGTGCGCCTCACGTGCGCCCGCGGCAGCGAGAGCCTCGAGGTGATCCTTCGCCGGAGCGAGGGCGAGGCGGTGCTCGTGCACCGCGCCGAAGGACGCACGAGCGATCGCCGCACGTTCTTCACTTGTTCCATCTCGGGGACGTCGAAGCTCGCGTGCACGAAGCCCGCGCCCCACGCCGGCGGAGGCGAGGGCGGCCTCGCTTCTCCATTCGCGTCTACGGTCGCGGGCATCGACATCCCGAACACGCACGAGGTCGGAGCGGGCGGCATGCTCCTCCGGGGGATGGCGCCGCGCTCCGCGCAGGACTTCGATCAGCTCCTCGCCGCGGGCGTGGGTGCGGTCCTCATCTTCAAGAACCAGACGGGGGTGGGCTCCGATGTCGCCGACGAGATGACGACCCTCCGTGCGCGGGGCCTCGCCGATGCGCGCGTCACGAACATCCCGTTCAAGTGGAAGGACCTCCCGGGCTTCCACGAGCCCTGCACGCAGGCCGTGCAGGGACTGAAGTTCATCGCCACGAACCTCGCTGCCGGCAAGAAGACGTTCTTCCACTGCACGGTCGGCGAGGACCGCACCGGGCTGCTCGCGGCGGTCCATCGTCTCGTCACCGAGCCGGGCCTCGACGCCGGCGCGGCATGGGACCGCGAGATGTGCGAGCGCGGCTACGGCGCGGGCAACCCGGAGAAGCCCGCATTCGTGATCGGCAAGCTCGAGCACGGTCTCAAGCCGCTGTACCGGAAGCTCGCGTACCTGGTGGCGAAGGGCCGACTCCGCGCAGACGCGCTCGACGAGAGCGTGTGCGCCACCGATCCGGAGGGCGCGCCCGACTTCGCCGACGCGGCGCTCCCGCTCGATCGTCTCGCGTGCGGGACGTCGACGCTCTTCGAGCCGTAGACGATCAGCGGCAGGCGGAGAGCGCGTCGAGGAAGCCCTCGGCCCACGTCACCGCGTTCGATCGCTGCACCGACGCGAGCAGCTTCCCGTGGCGCGCGCGCCGCTCGGCGAGGTCCATGCGGAGCGCGCGGTCGAGATCCCGCGCCATGCCGTCGGCGTGGTACGGATTGGTGATCACGGCGTCACGCATCTCGACGGCGGCGCCCGCGAACTGCGAGAGGAGGAGGACCCCGGGATCCTCCGGATCCTGCGCCGCCACGTACTCCTTGGCGACGAGGTTCATCCCGTCGCGAAGCGGCGTCACGTAGCCGACGGTCGCCGCGCGATAGAGCTGCGCGAGCTGTCCTTTGCCGTAGGAGCGATAGAGGTAGCGGATGGGCACCCATGCCGCCTCGCCGAACTCCCCGTTGATGCGTCCGACGATCGACTCGATCGTGGCGCGCTGCTCGGCATAGAGCGGGACGTCTGCGCGTGACGGCACGGAGACCTGCACGAGCGAGACCTTCCCGCGCCATTCGGGGAACATCTCGAGCAGGCGGCCGAACGCGAGGAGCCGCTCGGGGATCCCCTTCGTGTAGTCGAGCCGATCGACGCCGAGCACGAGCTTCGAGCCGCCGAGCGAGCGCATCAGCCCGTCGATCTCCTCGACGATCGCCGGCTCCACCGGCTCCTGGAACGTCTCGGGGATGATCCCGATCGGCATCGCCGCGACGTGCGTGGAGCGGCCGCGGTGCTGGACGACGTCGTCGGCGATCTTCGTCGGCAGGAGCGCGAGCGCACACTCGAGGAAGTTCCGTACGTGCTGGGGCGTGTGGAAGCCGAGCAGGTCGTAGTCGAGGAGCGCGTCCAGGATCTGGGCGGCCCACGGCAGCATCGAGAAGATGTCGAGCGACGGGAACGGGATGTGGAGGAAGTGCCCCATCGGTCCCGCGTGGCCGCGCTGGCGCATGACGCGCGCGAGGAGGAGGAGGTGATAGTCGTGCACCCAGATCGTCGATCGCCGCCCGACGAGGCGCTCGGCCACGTCGGCGAAGGCCTCGTGCACCTCCTGGTACGCCGCCCAGCCCTCGTCCGAGAACGTGACGCGCGAGGGGAACGAGTGGAACAGCGGCCAGAGCGTCCCGTTGCAGAAGCCGACGTAGTAGTGCCGGTACCAGCTCTCCTTGAAGTCGAGCCAGGCGAGCTGCACGGGCGCGGGGGAGCCGTCGTCGTGCGTGCCGCTCTCGATGCGCTCGGTATTCGGTACCGTGCGCCCGCTCCATCCGAGCCACATGCCGCCCCGTGCGCGGAGCGCCGGCTCGAGCGCGGAGACGAGGCCGCCCACGTTCTTCCGCCGTGTCGTGCCGTCGTCGACGTCGACGCTGCGGAACTCGGGGAGGCGGTTCGAGATGACGAGCAGGTCGTGCTCGAGGACCGCCGGCGCCTTCGGCGGCGGGGCCTCGATCGCGCGCGGAAGGACGGTCGGCGGCGGCGTCTCGCTCGCGCGCACCCCCCTGATCCAGCGGAGGAACACGCGGACCTCGTCCGAATCCGTGAGCTCCCAGCGTGCGGCGGTGCGGCGCGGCTCGGCGGTGCGCACGATGATCGGCTCGTCGCTCGCGTCGACCGCCTGGAACATCTGCTCGTCCGTGACGTCGTCCCCGAGCGCGACGACGCGCGCGCCCGGCCCGGCCTTCTCGCGCACCCACGGTACGGCCGACGACTTGTTCACCGATGCGGGCCGGACCTCGACGACCATCACGCCCTCGAGCCGCTCGTACGCCGGGTGGCGTGCGAGGAACGTGTCGATGATGCCGTATGCCTCGACGAGGAGCTCGCCGCGCTGGCCGCGCGGGACGTTGCGGTAGTGGATCGCGACCGTCGTTCGCTTGCGCTCGAGGAGCGCCCCTGGGTGCCTCCCGGCCAGCTTCGCGAGCTCGTGCTCGAGCTCGGCGAGCGGCGCCGGATCGAGATCGCTGACGAGCTCCCATGCGCCCGCGCCGCGGCGCGCCGCACCGTGCTCGGCGACGAGCAGCACGCTCGGGTTGGCGAAGAAGCCCTCGAGCCACTCCCGCGGCCGTCCGCTCACGATCGCCATGCTGACGCCGGGCTGCGCCGCGAGATCCTCGACGAGCCGTACGACGTCGGCATGCGGCCGTGCTTCTTCGGGCGAGCTGGCGAAGGGGACGAGCGTGCCGTCGAGGTCGCACAGGATCGCGAGCGGCGTGTGTCGCGCCACGCTCAGCCAGTGCTCGTTGATGCTCGCGCCGTTCAAGGTCGAACCTTCACCATCAGTAACACCTGCAACACGCACGGGTTGCGGCAGCGGGCCGCGGGTGATGGGATGGAGCGCGGGATCGATGCTGCCGGAGAGAGGTCCGTGGCCACATCCTTACTACGCGATCGACGACTCGTTCGTCGAGATCGCATTCACTGACGCCGAGGGCACGCATCGGCGCGTGCGCGTCCGTCACAAGACGACCGGCGACGGCCCGCCCCTCGTGCTCGTCCACGGGCTGATGACCTCGTCGTACTCGTGGCGCTACGTGCTCGAGCCGCTCGGCCGGCGCTATCGCGTGCTCGCGCCGGATCTCGTCGGCGCGGGCGCGAGCGACAAGCCTCTCGACATGACCTACTCGGTCGAGAACGTTGCCCGCTTCGTCGTCGCGTACGTGCGCGCGATCGCCCGCGAGCCGGTGTACCTCGTGGCCAACTCGCTCGGGGGTCTCTATTCGGTGCGCGCCCTGCAGCTCGCCGGCGACGACGCCATCGCGCGGCGCTTCGTGCTCATGCACTCGCCGGGCTACCCGCTGCTCCGTACCCGGCTCTTGAAGACGCTGCTGTCGGCTCCGGCCCTGGGCCCCGGCCTCGCCGGGCTCGTCGCGCGGACCGCCCATCGCTTCCCCTGCGAGTTCGTCGCCAGGAACGTGCATTATGCACGTAAAGACATGATGAGCCTCGAGGAGTGCGCCGAGTACGGCCGGCTCTTCGAGACGCTCGACGGCGCTCGCGTCTTCGCCCGCATCCTGAAGGAGAGCCTCGACCCCGAGGAGCACGCGCGCGTCATCGCCGAGCTGCGCGCCCGGCCGCCCACGTGCCCGGTGAGGCTCCTGTTCGCGCGCGAGGACGTGATGGTCCCGCCGGAGTTCGGTCCGATGTACCAGGCCGACATCCCCGGCTCGGAGCTCGTGTGGTTCGACGACGCCTCTCACTTCCTGCATGTCGACGCCCCGGAGCGGACGGTCGCCCGGATCCTGGAGTTCGACCCATGAGCGAGCGCCCGCTCCGCCTCATGGTCTACGACCGCACCTGTCACGACGAGGCGCGCGTCGTCGGCCTCTCGTCGGCGTGGTCCGCCGGGGCCGTCCTCTACCGGGCGCTCGGACGCCTCGACGCGTCGCACGGCGTGTCGAGCTGGGACGAGGCCTTCGCGTGGCTCGCGACCTTCGAGCCGTCGCGGACGATCGCCGAGATCCAGTACTGGGGCCACGGCAAGTGGGGATGCGCCCTCGTGGACCGCCAGCCGTTCGACAGGGGCGCGCTCAGCGAGGGTCACCCGCTCCATCGCAAGCTCGAGGCCGTGCGCGAGCGTCTCGTGCCGGGCGGAGACGCGCTGTTCTGGTTTCGCACGTGCGAGACGCTCGGCGCCGCGGCCGGGATCGACTTCGCCCCTCGCCTCGCCGACCACCTCGGGGCGCGCGTCGCCGGTCACACGTTCATCATCGGCGTGATGCAGAGCGGACTGCACGGCGTCGCCCCCGGTGCGAAGCCGGACTGGAGCGCGACCGAGGGCCTCGCCGAGGGAACGCCCGACGCCCCGGTCCGCGCGCTCTGGTCGGGCATGCAGCAGCCGCGCACGATCTCGTGCTTCCAGGGTGCGGTGCCCGAAGGCTGGATCACCCGCTGAGGCGCGGGCTCACGACGCGCGCACGCGCGCGCCGCGAGGCTCTCGCCCATAGCGCAATCCGCGGATCGTCGCGGCGAGCCGATCGGGCGCGGTCGGCTTCAGGAAGCACGCATCGAAGGCGCGACGATGCTCGTCGATGTCGAGCCCGCTCAGCACCACGACCGGGCACATCGCATTCGCGACGACGTCGAGCGCGTTCCCGTCTCCCAGCGTCCAGTCGGTGACGACCGCCGCCACGTCGCCGCGCGCGAGCTGACGCCGCGCCTCGGCACACGACTCGGCGATGCGGACCTCGAAGCCCTCCAGCCCGAGCGACAGCTCGAGCATGAGCGCGTGGTCGGAGTCGTCGTCGACGACCAGGATGATCGGCCTGCCCCCCATGCGATCCATCGCTCTCGCGGATATCAGAGAGCACGAGCACGGATCCAGAGGCGGCGAGGCCTCACTTCCCGCCTTTCCTCATCTCGGCGCTGCAACCCGTCGCACCGCATGCGGCAGAGGCGCCGGTCTTCCTCGGCAGAGAGGGCTTTGCGCGCTCCACGCCGGCGTCCACCGCAGCCGACGCGGTTGCCGCAGCGCGCGGCTCCGGGGGAGGAGCCGGCGGCGTGGGCGGCGCCTCTACGGGTACGGGCGCCGTCGCGCTCGCCGCCGCCGTCTGAGTCGCCGTCGCAGCCGGAGCGCTCGCGGACGGCTCGGCGGCCGCGCGCTCGGCCTTGCTGCATCCGGCTCCCGCGCCGAGGACGGCGATGGCCGCGAAGATCGCATCGAAGGTGAGCGCGTTTTTTCGCATGCAGACCAGCGTAGCGCGACATCGCGCGGCCGACCTGCACCGTGTCGGATCCGCGCGCCTCGAGGCACTCCGCCTCGCATGCGCCGGCGTGATCGCCGCCACAACCCCCGGATCCGAGCGTCGGCACGCGGAATGCGCGTTGCACGGCGCGGCGGCCGAAGCGAGGTCGCGATCGGCCCGACGAAGGAGAGGACACCATGCGCAACCGTCGCGACGACGAACGTGGCTTCCGCTGGACGAGCCAGGACGAGGCGCGCGGTCGCGGCGGCGCTCGCGAGCGTGGCTACGGCTACGGCTACGGTCATGGACCGGGCCATGGCTACGGCTACGGCGAGCGTCGCTACGAGGAGGAGCGTGCGCGCTATCTCCGAGGCGGCCGCGGCGGCTTCGAGCGGGGCGGCTACGGCGGGTACGAGCGTAGCGGCTACGGCGGCTCGACGGGCTACCGCACCGTCCCGGGCCCGTACGGCATGGGCTATCCAGAGCGCGAGGGCATCGAGGCGCGCGGTCCGCACTACGGGAAGGGCCCGAAGGGATATCGCCGCTCCGACGAGCGCATCCGCGAGGACGTCTGCGAGACGATCGCGCAGCAGGGCTACATCGATGCGAGCGACGTCGAGGTGAAGGTCGAGAACGCGATCGTCACGCTGTCCGGCACGGTGACCCACCGCCAGGAGAAGCGCGCCCTCGAGCAGATGGTCGAGCGCGTGCACGGCGTCGACGAGGTCCAGAACGAGCTCCACCTGCGGCGCGAAGAGCGGACGTCTCCGGCGCCGACGCCCGAAGAGCCTCGCGCACGGATGCCGGGGCAGCCTCAGCAGGGACAGAACGGCCGGTCGTCGCGCGCGTGATCGCGCGCGAGGCCCAGCGAAGAGCGAGAGGTGCGACGTGTGCGAGAGCGAGAGGCGCAAGATGTCGAAGCACACGGGGCTGCGGCTCGCGGCGGGCGCGTCCGCGGTCGCGATCGTGGCGATCGCATGCCGGCAGGAACCGAAGACCCCGCCGAACATGCCCGTCCCCGAGATCCAGAAGACCGAGAACGGCGAGCCGCCGAAGACGCCGCCGTCGCCGCTGACGAAGGACGCCGGGTGAGCCGCAGCGCTAGGATGTGACGGCTCATCGGAGACCTTGATGACGAGCGGAGCTTCTCTTGCGTTCGCCCTGGCGGCGCTCGTGTCGGCATCTGGCTGCTCGGGGTGCCGGAACGACGAAGCGCAGGCGAAGCCGCTCGAAGAGCAGCTCCCACCGCTCTCGTCTCCCTCGGCCACGACGACGCTGCCGGTGCCGGGGTTCGCGGAGGCCGTCGCGGTCGTCCCCGTCGGCATCACACGCGCCGCGCCGGTCGTCGTCGCCGTCATCGGGATCGGCGACACCGCGGAGGAGCAGTGCGCGGTCTGGCGCGAGCTCGTCGCGCAGCGCGCGTTCGTCGTCTGTCCGCGCGGCCTGCCCTACTTCGTCCGACCGGAGACCGCGGCGCCGCCCGAGCAGGACGAAGGTGCCGATGCGGCAGAGGGCGAAGAGCGTCCGCCGCCGCCGTCCGACGCGCCGCCGAGGCAGATGGGCTACTACGAGCCGGACGCCGCGCGCCTCGAGAAGGAGATCGACGCCGCCGTCGCGGCGCTCAAGGCGACGTGGGGGCGTCACGTCCGCGAGGGAGAGATGATCTACGCGGGCTTCTCGCGCGGCGCCTTCCTGGGCGCGCAGCTCGCGCCGAAGCACGTCGACCGGTTCAAGCGCATGGTCCTGATCGAGGGCGGTCACAGCCCGTGGACGGAGCAGGCCGCCGCCACCTTCGCGAAGGGCGGCGGCACGCGCGTCCTCTTCGCTTGCGGGCAGCAGTCGTGCGTCGACGACGCGCTCGGCGCCGCCGCCGTGCTCGGCAGACAGAAGGTCCAGACCCGCACCGTGCTCGGCGAAGGCGAGGGCCACGACTACAAGAAGCAGGTGAAGGAGGAGCTCCGTCGATCGTTCGACTGGCTCACGGACGGCGATCCCACCTGGCGGCCTCCGTCCTCCGCGGCCCCGTCCGCGTTGCCGCCAAAATGAGCCCTTTTGCCGGCGCGGGACGTTCAGATTAAGGTGGCGTAATGAACTGGGTGCTCCCCCTCCTGACGCTCACGGCGATGGAGGTCGTCCTCGGGATCGACAACATCATCTTCCTGTCGATCCTCGTCGGTGCGCTCCCCGCCGAGAAGCAGAAGTCGGCCCGCTTCGTCGGGCTCGCGCTCGCCCTCGGCGCGCGCATGGCGCTCCTGCTCGGCATCAAGTGGGTGATGGGCCTCCAGACCGCCATCTTTCACTGGTCGGCGATCGGTTGGATCCCCGACGGCTGGATCGACAGCCATCACGTCGACGCGGTGACCGGACGCGACCTCGTCCTCTTCTTCGGCGGCCTCTTCTTGATCGTGAAGAGCGTCCTCGAGATCCACAAGAAGGTGATGGGCGGCGAGGAGGAGGAGATCGCCGAGAGCGCGCGCAACGCGAGGTCCTTCGGCGCGATCATCGCTCAGATCATCGTCCTCGATCTCGTGTTCTCGCTCGACTCGGTCATCTCCGCGATCGGCATGGTGCAGGAGATCTGGATCATGATCGTCGCGATGATCGTCGCCGTCCTCTTCATGGCGATCTTCGCCGGAAGGATCTCCGGGTTCATCGAGCGCAACCCCACCTTCAAGATGCTCGCGCTCTCGTTCCTCGTGATGATCGGCGTCGTGCTCGTCGCCGAGGGGCTAGGGACGCATGTCGGCAAGGGGTACATCTACGGGTCGATGACCTTCGCGCTCGTCGTCGAGCTCCTCAACATGCGCGTGCGGAGGAAGAAGGACGCCGGGAAGGGCGTCGTCGCGACCGCCACGGGCGCACGCATCTCGCATCCTCCGCCGAGCGCGCAAGGCGCCTGAGGTCGCCTGAGCGCCGCGGGCTCTGTCGTCTGAATGGCTCGAGCAGACGTAGCGGGCTCACGCGCGCGTAGCGCGCGGCGCCGAAGGCGAGCCCCGCGGGCAGGTGGGAAGAAAAAGGGAGGGGGCTCGTCGCGCGGAGCGCGATGAGGGGGACCGCAGGTCCCCGCTAGAAAGTCGCGTACAGGAACGCGAGGCACATCTCGTCCTCCGTGCCCTCGCCCCAGCGCAGCTCGCGCCGCGTCTTGCGGTTGTCCCAGGTGCACGTGACGGCGGCCTTCGACGCGCGCACGCCGGCGCCGAGCCAGTAAGCCTCCTGATGGCGGAAGTCCCACCGCGGCACGTCGAGCAGGCACTGCGAGAGCTCGTCGTCGCGCACCGCCTCGACGGCGATCGTCCGCCCTCGCAGGTGCATGTGCGGCGCGACGCCGAGGATCTCGAGCGGCAGGGGCAGCTCGACCTCCGCGCGCGCCCTCGCCCGCGGATCGTCGGGGCCGGCTCCGGCAGGCACACGGAAGTCGCGCTTCAGGAGCGGGACCCAGACCCCCTGCTTCTTGCTCTCGTCGTCGCGCGCGAGCCACATGTCGATGCGCGTGCGGTCGCTCATCCCGTGCTGGAGGTTGTCGAGGCTGTAGTGCACCTGCATCACGAGCTTCGACCCGGGCGCGAGATGGATCGCGGTGCCCTCGGGGAGCGCGGTGGGCGCGCCGGCGACGTCGGTCGCTCCGCCGCCGGGCGCCCAGCCGACGATCATCTGCGCGTCGAAGTCGACGAGCTCGCCCTTCCGGAGATCGCCTGCGCGCACCGTCGGATGCACGCCGATGCCGCCGAAGCACGTGTAGCCGGGACCGGGCTCCGCGGCGTCGCGTGCCTCGACCTTGCCGATCGCCGGCGTGCGCACCTCGAAGAGCAGCACGTGGTGCACGATGGCCGGCGCGCCGGGAGCGATGCGCAGGCCGACGATTCGCTCGCGCTTCGCGAGCTTCGGATCGAGCACGAAGCAGTGGTAGTCGTCGTTGCGTCCGCGCGGCCTGTAGACGGCGTCCGGGACCGCGACGAGGTCGGGCGTGTCCTCGAGCCGCGCGTACGTCGCCTTCACCGCGGGCGCGCGATGATCCGTGGGGTCGCCCTCGGGCGCGCCGCTCCGCGCCCAGGCGACGACCGCGTCGATGTCGTCCTGCGGCACCGCGCGCTCGTGCTTCAGCGGAGAGCACGCGCGCGTGGCCGGGAGCCACGGAGGCATGTGCCGCGACTCCATCTCGTGCGCGATCGGTCCCGCGTGTGTCTTCGCATCGGCGAAGCTCGTGAGCGGCATCGGCCCGATGCCGTCCGGAGCATGACAGCTCGTGCAGTGTCGCTCGAGGACGGCGGCGACGCGGTTCCAGTACGTCGGCGGAGCTCGGGTCGGCGTCGCGCTCGCGCGAGCTGCGGGCGTCGCCGGCGACGGGCTCTCACCACGCGGCGGCTCGCCCTTGCACCCCGCTGCGGCGAAAGCGACCGCCACGGCCAGCCGGATCAGACGGGCTGCGGCGCGAGCGGCGGCGTCACCTCCGGCTCCGCGACGATCGGCGCGGCCATCTCTTCCTTGCACTGCGGACAACTCCAGGCGTTCGCGCGGCGCGCTGCGACGCCGACGGAGGCGCCTACCGCGATCGCGACGGGGACGAGCACCACGTTCAAGCCAAGGAGCAGGCTGAAGACCGTGGAGACGGCCATCGACGCGACATAGAACGCGACGAGGCTCAGTTTGGCAATCGTACGCGGCGGGACTGGTGTGACGTCCGACTTGCAGGATGAGCAACGCATGGGCTGAAACCTCCACGGCGAACACCTGCATCAGGCGCGCCTTGCCACGCTCGTGCTGGCATCCGTGGCGATCCGGGCTTAGAACGAGTTCGTGGCCACCGTCCTCGTGCTGGAAGACGACGAAGACAACCTGCTCGTGCTCGAGGCCGCGCTCGAGATGCAGGGGTTCTCCGTCCGCTGTGCTCGGTCGTGCGCCGAGGCCGAGGCCGCGCTCCGCGAGGGCGGTGTCGACGCGCTCGTCAGCGACTACTCGCTCGCCGACTGCAACGCGGTCGACTGGCTGCGCGCGCTCGGCGATCGCCGGCCTCGCGTGGCGCTCCTGGTGACGGGGCACGGCGAGCCGGAAGCGCGCGAAGCGTCGCGGGCTGCCGGCTTCGCGGCTCACCTCGTGAAGCCGATCGCGCCCGCCGATCTGGAGCGTCAGCTCCGGACCGCGCTCGCGATGGCGGACGCTCCGGCGCGCTGACTACTTCTTCTGCTTCGCCGGCTCCGTCTTCGGCGGCGCGACGGGGTTGCCGTACGGATCGCGCTCGTCGAAGTCGCCCAGCTCGAGCGCCGTGATCTGCGGGCCGACCGTCTTCTTGTCGCCGACGACCACGAGGGTCATCGTGTCCGATGCGAGCAGCTGCGTCGCGACCCGCTTCACGTCCTCCGCCGTGACCGCGTCGATGCGCGCGAGGCGCTTCTCGTAGTCGTCGAGCGGAAGGTCGTAGATCACGAGCTCGGAGATCGCCGCAGCGACGTCGCTCGCCGTCTCGAAGCGCCCCGGCATCGCGAGGCGGATGCTCTCCTTGGCGAGCGCGAGCTCGTCGGGCGTCGGGCCGCCCTTGCGCAGACCCTCGATCTCGCTGAAGACCTCCTTGATCGCCGCGCCGGTCTTGTCCGCGTAGACGGGCGCCGCGACGAGGAACGGTCCGGCGCCGTGGCGCATCGAGAAGTACGAGCGTGCACCGTACGTGTACGAGTTCTTCTCTCGCAGGTTCATGTTGATGCGGCTCGAGAACATGCCGCCGAGGATCGCGTTGGTGACGACGATCGCCTCGCGCTCCTTCGTCGCGTACGGGACGCCGATCTTCACGAGCTGGATCTGCGACTGGGCACCCGGCCGATCGACGAACACGACGCGCTTCTTGGTCGCCGGGCTCTTGGGGGCCGCCGGCGCCTTGCGCGAGATCGCGCCCGGCTTGGCCTTCCACGCACCGAACGCCGCTTCGAGCTTCGGGACGAGCGCGGCCTGCGTGACGTCGCCCGCCACGACGAGCGCCGCGTTCTGCGGGGAGAAGAGCCGATCGTAGGCTCTCACGATGTCGGCGCGCGTGAGCTTCTTCGCGTCGGCCTCCTCGCCCGTGAGGCTGTGGCCGTACGGATGCGCGCGCCCGAAGAGCGAGGCGGCGACGGCGTTCGAAGCCGCGGTCCCGGGGCTCGACTTCTCCGCCTGGATGCCGGCGATGCGTCGCGCACGGAGACGCTCGACCTCGGCCTCCGGGAACGTGGGGTTCAGCGCGACGTCGCTCATCAGCTCGAGACCGGCATCGAGCCGGTCGGCGAGGACCTTCATCGAGACGCCGCCCGAGTCCCAGTCGAACCACGCGCCGTGCTGGGCGCCGATCGCCTCGTACTCGTCCGACAGCTGGAGGGCGGTGCGCTTCTTCGTGCCCTGCTCGAGCATCGCGCCCAGAAACGAGATCGTGCCCGCGCGCGCGTCGGGGACGTCGCCGGCGCCTCCGGCGACGACGAGACGCACGCTGACGATCGGCAGCTCGTGTCGCTCGACGACGAGCACGCGCAGGCCGTTCTTGAGCTTCACCTCGCTCACCTTCGGCGCGACGAACTTCACGGTGCCGTCGGCGGCGGGGGGCTCTTGCCGGAACGGTGCGTCCGGCGTCACGCGTGCGGCCTCGGGGACCGCGGTGGGCGGGGGCGGTGGAGCCACGGGCACCGGCGCCGGCGCCCTCGGCGGCGGGGGCGCGGGCTCGCCGCACGCAGCGAGCGAGAGCACGAGCAAGGGGAGGACGCGGCGCTTCACTTGGCACCTCGCTTCACCGTCACGACACGACCGGCGATCGGGGCATCCGGTCTCGGCGTGACGACGGTGACGACCCGATCGTGCTCCCTCAGCCAGCCGCGCGCCGCCGAGGCGACGCTCTCGGGGGTGGCCTCGGTCGTGCGCGCGAGGTCCTTCGAGAGCCAGTTCGGATCGCCGACGTAGTGGTTGTAGTTGTTGAGGCGGTTCGCGCGCGCGGAGCTCCGTTCGAGCTCGAACAGGTTGTCGGCGACGATCGTCGTCTTCGCCCGGCCGAGCTCGGCCGCGTCGACGCCGCTCTTGCGCAGCTTGTCGAGCTCCTCGTCGATCACCTTGAGGAGCTCGTCGGCCGTGTGTCCCGGCTTGGCCGTCGCGACGATCTCGAACATGCTCCCGAGCTCCATCGACTGCTGAGACGCGGAGACGCTCTGCGCGATCTGGAGATCGTAGACGAGGCGCTTGTAGAGGCGGCTCGTCTTGCCGCCCGCGAGGACGTGCGACACGAGATCGAGATCGCCGTCGCCCGGCGCGAAGAACGCCGGAGTCGGCCAGCTGACGTAGACGCGCGGGAGCTCGACGCCCGCCTCGATCTCGATGCGCGCCTCGCCCTGGTGGCTCACGGTGATCGGCTTCTTCCGCGGCGCCTCGGGGCCGCGCGGGATCGGGCCGAAGTACTTCTCGACCAGCGCGCGCGCCTTGGTGGCGTCGAAGTCGCCCGACACGACGAGCGTCGCGTTGTTCGGGACGTAGTACTGGCGGAAGAACGCCTTCACGTCGTCGAGCGTCGCCGCGTCGAGGTCTTGCGGGCTGCCGATGGTGAGCAAGTGGTAGGGATGCCCCGCGGGGAACAGCTCCTCGTGGATCGCCTGGCTCACGAGGCCGTAGGGAGCGTTCTCGTAGTTCTGCCGGCGCTCGTTCTTCACGACCTCGCGCTGGCTCGCGAACGTCTTCTCGTCGGCGTGGTCGAGGAGGAAGCCCATGCGATCGCTCTCGAGCCAGAGCGCGAGCTCGAGCTGGTTCGCAGGCACCGTCTCGAAGTAGTTCGTACGGTCGCTGTTCGTCGTCCCGTTGATCGACGTCGCGCCCGCCTTCTCGAGGAAGCGGAAGTACGTGTCCTCAGGGACGTGCTTCGAGCCCTGGAACATCACGTGCTCGAAGAGGTGCGCGAAGCCGTTGCGCTTCGCCGCCTCGTCCTTCGAGCCCACGTGGTACCAGAGGTTCACCGTCACGATGGGCGTGCGATGGTCCTCGTCGTAGATGACCTCGAGCCCGTTCGCGAGCTGCGTCTTCGAAGCCTTGAGGGCGACGGTGGGCGACGCGGTCTGCGCGGCCTGAGGAGCAGCGACGGCGGCGTCCGGGGCGGCCGCGAGTGCGATCGCGAGGGGCACGGCCCAGATCGCCCGGGAAATGGAGAGAGGCCTCATGGGGAGGGGCAGTATCCGCCATGGACGTCTGCGCGGCGAGGTGGATCGCCGCGTGTCCACTCGAGGTCCCGAGATCACGGTGCGAGGCGCGGAGAATGTGGGCGAAATCGACGATCGAGCTCGTCTGGAACCTCGACGAGACGTGGCATCCGGGGTGCAATTGGACACTGGAGCTCCTGCCGCCTTGGCCGTGACCGACGACTCCCTCATATTGGGCCTGCTGAACACCCTCGAGCGCGAGGTTCTTCCCGCGATCGAGCGCGGTGACGTCCAGGCTTGGGGCAAGGCCAACCGCATCGCCGACGCCGTGCTCGCGCTCATCCCCGACGGCGATCGCGCGAGCATCGAGCTGCCGAGCCGCATCGGCGCGCTGCAGGCGCTCTACACGGCCGCGCGCAAGACGCGCGAGGACAAGCCGGCGCGGGCCTGCGCGCTCTACACGTTCGTCACGCGGAGCAAGGACGCGATCGATCCCCAGCGGAGGAACCGTCCGCCGTCGCTCCGCCCACCGCGCCACTCGCTCATCCCGGCGCCCGAGCGCGAGCTCCCGTCGTGGGTCCCGGACAGCGGGATCCTCGGAGGCTTCCGCCTCGTGCGACCGATGGCGAGCGGCGGCCTCGGCTCTCTGTTCCTCGCGCGACGGCTCGAGGACGAGGGCGATCCTCTCGCGCGCGAGGTGGTCCTCAAGGTGCCGCAGGACGCGTCCGCGCTCGCGGCGCACGTGCCGGAGGAGGAGCTGCTCGCGCAGTTCCGCGCCGAGGCATCCGCGCTGGCGGCCATCCCGCTGCACCCGAACCTGGCGCGCATCCTCGCGTTCGACGTCTCCGCGCGGCCGAAGCCGTTCCTCGTCATGGAGCTCGTCGAGGGCCGCACGCTCGAGCAGGAGCTCGAGGAGGGCACGCTCACGATGCCGCGCGTGGTCGAGATCCTCGACGGCGTGCTCGCCGGCCTCGATGCGATGCATGCGACCGGCGTTGGCCACCTCGACATCAAGCCGGACAACGTCATCCTGCGTCGTGGCAGCGGCGAGCCGACGCTCGTCGACTTCGGGCTCAGCGGGCGCACGGTGAGGAAGCGTTGCGGCAACCCGACCTACTCCGCGCCCGAGGTGTGGAACGACGACCGCGAGCCGGAGAGCGCGTTCGCCGCCGACGTGTACTCGTTCGCGTGCCTCGCGTTCGAGCTGCTCACGCAGCGCCCGCTCTTCGATGCGGACGACCTGTTCGCCGTCATCCGCCAGCACATGATGCACGACGGTTGGCCGCCGCTGCTCGCCGAGCTCCGCGGGCGTCCGGAGCTCCGCAAGATCGCCGAGATCCTCGCGCGCGCCCTGCGCCCGATGCCCGCGCAGCGCTCGCGCGTCCGCATGATCCGCACCGAGCTCGCGCGTGTCGCCGGCCAGATCACGTACTTCCACTGGCCCCTGCACGTGAAGGGCGCGCCCGAGAGCAACGCGTATCCGTCCCTCGACGGCAGCGACGCCGACGAGTCGGGCGAGCGCCGCGCCGTGGGCTGAGGGCGCACGAGGAAGCTTCCGTGCCAGCGCGCGTATACGAGCGCGCAACCTTCCTTTTTCCAGGGGAGACTCATGAACCACGTACTCGTCCGATGGCTGAACGCCGTCGGCTGCACCGCATTTCTTTGTTCGCTGCTCGCGCTCGGCACGGGCTGCGGCGCGATCAAGGCCGCCGCGAACCCCAAGGTCGCGTGGGCGCTCAACGATCCCGCTCCGATGAGCGTCGTCGTGCGTCGCGCCGACGTCGCGGAGAAGACCGCGCAGGAGGTCGATCGGCTCCTCACCGACACGCCCGTGAGCGACGACTCGCCCTGGGTCGCGAAGATCGCCCCCGAGAAGGACGACGCGACGAAGCAGCTCGGAGAGCTCAAGGCACACGATCTCTACGTCGGCGGCGCGCGCGTCGTCGCGGCCGAGGTCTGGGCGAAGTCGCTCCACTCGGCCCCGGGCAAGGGCGCCGCGAAGCCGGCCGAGGCTGCGAGCCCCGCGCCCGCCGCCGCGACCGAGCCGAAGGTCGCGAAGAGGGACCTGAAGGAGCCGAAGAAGGACGGCAAGGGAAACAAGAAGGCGAAGACCGAAGAGAAGCCGGTCGCCGAGGCCGCGCCCGCCCCGGCTGCAGCTCCCGCTGCTCCGAAGTACCCGAGCCTCCTCGCCGCGATCGACAAGGATCTCGGCGGCGAGTGGGCGAAGGTCATGGAGAAGAAGAAGGCGATGGGCGAGGTGAAGGGCCAGATCGCCGTCCTCGAGGCCGAAAGCGAAGACAAGGGCACGCCCGAGGCGCAGAAGAAGGAGAACAAGGCGAAGATCGCGGAGCTCGAGAAGCAGGTCGACGCCCTCGAGACGGAGGCGAAGAAGCTCCAGAAGGAGTTCGTCCCCAAGGCCAAGACGGCCGCGCAGAAGGCTCCCTCGGAGGTGCGTGATCGGGTCGGTCCCGCGATCGTGAACCTTCGCCAGGCCGTCGACGACGCGAACGTGTCGAACGGGGCGGCGGCGGTGCGCTACCCGATGGCGGCCTCGTCGCTGCTCGACTCTGCGCAGACGATGGCGAAGGTCTACGTCGCCGACGTCATCGAGGAGAAGACGGGCAAGCGCCCGAGCACGCAGGGCCTCCAGCCCGGCGTCACGCTCGAGGGCGGCAAGGTCGCCGTCACGCTGAACGGCCTCTCGCAGTCGGACATGGGCAAGCTGAACATGGGAGAGCTCACGACCGAGGTCGCGTCGCGCACGACGAAGTGGGTCGGCCGCGCGATGGGCCTGCTCGGCACGATCGCGGCGACCAAGGAGATCCTCGAGCTCGAGGACGACGTCCTCGGCGCGCTGATCGACGGCTTCTCGGCCGCGGGATGGAAGGCGCCGGCGGCGACGACGATCCCCGAGGCTCCGGCCGGCCCGGGCGGCGCCCCGCGCTCCTGATCACCTCGAGCGGGGTATCAACCCCCGGAACGAAGGGCGGCGTCGATGGCCTCGACGTCGCCCTCGTGCATTGCGGCCTCGACGCGGAGGCTCGTCTTGTCGCGGTTGATGGTCGCGACCGCAAGCACCTTGCCGGCCCTCCTGTACGCGACCGCGGCATCGCGCGCGTCGATCGAGCCGAAGACCTCGGCTCGGTCCCAGCTCGACGCGTGGCCGACGTACGCGAGGACGACGTCGTGGTGCGCGCTCCAGAAGAACGGCACGTCGCGGTAGGGGGCGCTGCTGCCGAGCATCGCGCGCGCGGCGGCCTGGCCCTGGCGCTCGGCGACGACCCAGTGCTCGACGCGCACGCCCTCGCCGGTGTGCGGATCGGGGTAGCGCGCGACGTCGCCCGCGGCCCAGACCGACGGCGCGGAGGTCCGCAGCTGCTCGTCGACCACGACGCCGCCGTCGACGGTGATGCCCGCGCTCTCGGCGAGCGCGACGCGCGGCTTCACGCCGACGCCGAGGACGACGAGGTCGCACGCGATGGTCGTGCCGTCGTCGAGCTCGACGGAGGACGCGCCGATCGCCTTCGGCTTCCTGCCGAGGTGGAAGCGCGTGCCCTTGTCGGCGTGCACCTTCGCCACGAACCGCCCGAGGTCCTCGCCGAGGATGCGCGCGAGCGGCACCGTCTCGGGACCGACGACGTGGACCTCGAGCCCGCGCGTGACGAGCGAGGCTGCGACCTCGAGGCCGATGAAGCTCGCGCCGACGACGACCGCGCGCTTCGCTCCGGAGGTCGCGCGCGCGACGATCGATCGCGAGTCGGCCAGTGTGCGCAGCGTGTGGACGTGCGGGGCGTCGGCCCCGGGGATCGGCAGCCGCGACGGCTCCGCACCGGTCGCGTAGAGGAGCGCATCGTAGGGCACGACCCGTCCGCTCTTCGTCGTCACCGTCTTCGCCCGGACGTCGAGCGCTCGCGCGGGATCGTTCGCGAAGACCTCGATGCCCTCGGGGAGAGCGAGCGGTATCCAGTCGTCGGGCGCGTTGCCGGCGAGGTAGTCCTTCGAGAGGTTGGGCCGATCGACGGGCCCCGGCTCCTCGGCGCCTACGAGCGTGATCGGGCCCGTGTACCCTTCCTTGCGCAGGGTGGTGGCGAACGCGGTCGCCGCCGCGCCCGCGCCGACGACGGCGATCGAGGAGGGGGCGCTCCTCGGTGCGCCCGGCTTCGGGGCCTCGCGCTTCGTGCGGACCTGGACGAGATCCCCGCTTCGTTCCACCTTCCAGCACGGGAGGTCGCCGAGGGCGGGGGCCCCACGGGCCTGGCCGGTGCGGAGGTCGAAGCAGGCGTGGTGCCACGGACAGCGCACGGTGTCGCCGACCACGATGCCGTCCGCGAGGGGGCCTCCGTAATGGGTGCAAGATGCACCTACTGCATGGACCTCGTCGCCCACCCGCACGACGAGCACGCTCTCGCCGTTCGTGTGGCCGACGATCGGCTTCTCCGGCTCGAGCATGGACAGCGGGATGCCCGCTGCGAGGTCGGGTCCCGTGAGCTCCTGCGCGCCTCCGCCCATCTTCCACCGCCTTTCCCCCCCCGCGCAGACGATGCGCGAGCGGCGCCTAGCGTTCCGCGACGCCTTGTCCGGCGCAAGAGGCGACCTCATAGATCGCAGAGCGATGCCGTCCTACGTCTTCGTCGATGCCTTCACCGCGGTGGAGCGCCACGCGGCGATCCAGCGCCTGAAGGAGGCGATCGCCGAGGCGGAGGGGGTCATCCTCGACTTCGCGTTCTTCTCGAACAAGGCCATCCGCCTCACGGTCGAGCTCGAGGGGGACCAGGTCCCCCGCCTCCGCCGCGCCCTGGCGGCGGCGGACATCCACCTCTTCGACCGCTGCGAAGCGACCCTGGCCGCCGCCGAGCGCTCGCTCTCCTCGACGAAGTCGGTGGTCGTCCTCGTCCACTGCGCGTTCGTGCACGACGAGGTCGATCTCGCGAACGAGGTCCCGCAGGCCTGAGCATCGCGATAACATCGACGGTGAATGACCGAAGCCGTCTACGAGATGTTCTGGGACTGCAAGTACTGCGGTCAGAAGAAGCTGCTCGGCGTCACACATCGCTTCTGCGCATCCTGCGGCGCGCCGCAGGACCCCGCCGCCCGCTACTTCCCGCCGGACCACGAGAAGGTGCCGGTGCACGCGCATCCGTACGTCGGCGCAGACGTGGCGTGCCCGGCGTGCCGGCAGCCCATGAGCCGCGCGGCGAAGTGCTGCACGAACTGCGGCGGTCCGCTCGATCGCGGCGTGGAGGTCGCCCGACGCGAAGACGTCTTCGTCCCGCCGCCGGGCGGATTTCCTCCGCCCATGCCGATGGGCATGGCCGCCGTGCCGCACCGGCCGCCCGCGAAGTCGCGCGGGTGGATCTTCGGGATCGTGAGCGGCGTCCTGGCGCTCGTCGCAGGCTTCGTGCTCCTCGCGATCTTCTGGAAGCGTGAGGGCGTGTTCGAGGTGCGCGGGCACGTGTGGCAGCGGAACATCCCCATCGAGCGGTACGAGCCGGTCCGCAAGACGATGTGGTGCGACGAGAAGCCCTTCGGCGCGCGCGAGCTCTCGCGGCGCAGGGAGCAGCGCAGCACGAACAAGGTACCGGACGGCCAGACCTGCGCGACGAGGAAGAAGGACCTCGGCAACGGCTCGTACAAGGAGGTGCGCGAGTGCACCCCGAAGTACAAGGACGTGCCGGTGATGGCCGATCGTTGCGACGTCGAGGTGCTCGAGTGGCACGTGACGCGGACGCTGACGGAGAAGGGGACGAGCCCGTCGGACCCGCCCCGCTGGCCGAACGTCGCGCTCGCCGGCACCGGGACGTGCGTCGGCTGCGAGCGCGAGGGCGGGCGCAGCGAGACGTATACGGTGAGCTTCGTCGACACGAAGACCGGTGACGACGCGAGCTGCGATCTGCCCCAGGCCAAATGGGCGACGTTCGCGAAGGGGTCGAAGTGGAAGGGGAAGGTGCGCGTGATCACCTCGGGCGTCGACTGCGATGCGCTCGTGAAACCCTGACCGAAAAGACTTGTGATATGCAGGGCAGAAGCATGCGAAAGCTCCTGCTGCTGTCGGGTCTCTTGCCGTGCCTCCTGCTCCTCGCGGGCTGTCCCAAGAAGAAGGAAGGAGAGGCGGACGCGGCCGTCGCCGAGGATGCGACCGCCGCCGCCGAGCCCCCGGCGACCGACGCGGCCGCCGCGCCTCCTGCCCCCGCAGCGAAGAACGCTGCGGAGGTGGCCCGCTTCGCTGCAGAGACCAAGGTCGAGGACGACGGCGCGAAGCCCGCGGTCTTCGCTCCGGCGCGCACGAGCCCGAAGGGCGGCAGCGTCGTCGCGACGCTGAAGCCGGGCACCGACGTCACGAAGATCGCCGAGTACCAGGACTGCTTCCTCGTCACCTTCGCGGACCCCAAGGACGCGAACACCACCCTCATGGGTTGGATCGAGAAGGGCTCGTTCACCTACGTCGCGCCGAAGGACGCCGGCGCGACGGACGCCGCGGCAGCAGACGCGGGGCGGGTCGACGCCGGGGTGGTCGACGCCGGCGCGGTCGACGCCGGGCCGCCGAAGTGCGCGGCGAACGAGGAGCGCGTGACGCTCTCGGCCACGGTCACCGCGTGCAAGAAGAAGTGCAAAGAGGACAAGGAGTGCACGAAGGGCCCGTGCTCGGTCGCGAGCAGCGTGACCGGCAAGGCAGTCAAGGTCTGCGCAGCCGACTGAGTGCGAGGCGGTCGCGCGCACGCGGCCGGTTGTCGCCGCGGCGCGTTGCCGTTCGGGCCCGCGAATTCACCTGAGCTATGGTGGGGACCGATGCGGGGAAGGGCGGGGGCTCGCGAGATCGTCGTGCTGCTGGTGGACGACTCCCCCGACAACCGAGCGATGTACGCCGAGTACCTCGCGTTCGCCGGCTTCCGGGTGCTCGAGGCGGACAACGGTCTCGAGGGCATCGCGAGCGCGCGCGCGAATCGTCCCGACGTCGTCGTCATGGACGTGATGCTCCCGATGCTCGACGGATGCGAGGCGACGAAGGCGTTGCGAGCCGATGCGACGACGAGGGACATCCGGGTGCTGGCCCTCAGCGGACGCTGCGATGCCGCGTTCAAGGCGCGCGTGCTCGCGTCCGGCGTCGATCGATTCGTCGAGAAGCCCTGCCTGCCCGAGGTCCTCGTCGCGCATCTGCGCGAGCTGCTCGCTCAGCCGGAGCGCTCGTAGATGCGCACGCGTCGTTCGCCGATCCGGATCGTCCCGATCGGAAGGAGGCCGTCACGTGCGGGCATGCCGACGACGATCGGCGACAGCAAGCGCGACGCGATCTCGGGATCACGGTAGAGCCGCGCGCTCGCACCCGCGTCCACGATGACGTCGAGCTCGCACGGGACGTTCTCCCCGGCGAGCACCTCGAGCGATGCAGAGAGCGCGTCGAGCACGGCAGGGCGACCTCGACCGAGCGCATGCTCGAGCGCCGCCGGCGGATCGCGCAACGTCTCGGGCTCCGTCTCGCGGGTGACCGACCTGCGCCGGGTCCGCGGCTTCCGCGGCGGCCGCCAGCGAATCGCATGGCGCAGCGTGTCCCGTGTCGCGCGCGACTCCGCGGGCGCCTCGACCCGCGCGGCCGCCGCGATCTCCTCGACGAGATCGTCGGGCGAGAGCGCGAGGAAGCACTCTGCACATCGCTCGATGACGATCGGGCGACCGGGGCGGCGGCGTGCCTTGTGGACCGTGCGACACCGCTCGGAGCTTCCGCAGCGCTCACAGGTCATGACGAGCGAGGACCGAGCATCTCGCGTGCCCGGAGCTCGAGCGTCAGCCCGCCGCGCGGGCTGCGCGGTCGATCAACGCGAGCAGACGGTCGAGGCGCAGCGGCTTCTTCACCGTCTCGGCGGGCACGTCGCAGGCGTCCTCCGCGCCGGACACGACCACGATGGTCGCCCCGCAGAGCTCCGGCACCGCCCGAGCCGCGATGAGAAAGGCACGGCCGTCCATCACGGGCATCTCGAGGTCGAGCAGCACGAGGTCCGGCCGACCGACGCGTGCGACCTCGAGCGCGTCACGACCGTTCGCGGCCGTGAGCACGCGATGCCCCTCGGCCGACAGGATCTCGGCCATGGCATCGAGCACTTCGGGGTCGTCGTCGACGACGAGCACCGTGGCGCCTCGGCTCATGTGACGACCGCGTGACCGCTGAGAGGCGAGTCCAGAGGGGCAGTGCCCGACCACGATGGCTTCACGCGCGAGATCCCAGCAAGCGGCGGGCCCTCGTTGTCGCAGCGGTCCGACGGCGTGCGATGCGGCGCAGCTCGGCGGGCGGATCTCCGCGTTGACCGGTCGGGCTTCGGGGCGAAGCATGAAGGCCGAGCGGAACGGTCGGTGGGTCGCCTCTCCGAAAAGCTGCGCGCGTCCGGCAGCGCCTCTCGCCCGAGCAGGAGGCGCGCGACGGCCGCGTCCGCCGAAGCGGCGATCCTCCTGGTCGACGATCATCCCCCGAACCTCGTGGCGTTCGAGGCGATCCTCGAGCCGCTCGGCGAGCGGCTCCTGCGCGCGAGCTCGGGCGCCGAGGCCGTGCAGATCGCGACCCAGGTGGACCTCGCGCTCGTGCTCCTCGATCTGGAGATGCCCGAGCTCGACGGCCTCGAGACGGCTGCGCTCCTCAAGAAGCTCGATCGCGCGCGCAGCGTGCCGATCATCATCGTCGCTGCGTGCGAGCCGACGCGTGCGGAGCTCGCGCAAGGCTATGCCTCCGGGGCCGTCGACTTCCTCTACAAGCCCGTCGATCCGGACCTTCTCCGCTCGAAGGTGACCGTCTTCCTCGACCTCTACAAGGAGCGATCGGTGCCCCCCGCGCGCTCGAGCGAGACGCGAGGGCTGGCCCGGCCCGACGAGCCGTCCGGAAGGCTCAGCGAGCGACTCCTGGCCGCCGCGCCCGCCGAAGACCCTGCAGACACGGTCGAGGCCGTGATGCGCATCCACACGGCGCTGAGCGAGGACCTCGATCTCGAGAACATCGCGCAGCGACTCGTCGACGAGACGTGTGCCTTCGCCCACGCGCGCGGGGGAGCGTTCCACTACGATCTCCGTGGCTCCAGGCGCACGGCCGTCGCCGGGAAGATGCGCGACGCCGTGCTCGCGCTCGACGCACGGTCGCCGATCGTCGCGATTGCGTTCGAGGGACGAGGCGTCGTTCGTGAGCCCGACGTCCAGTCCGCGCCGCCGGTGAGGAGTGTGCTCGCGGTGCCCGTGCGCGCGCGCGGCGGCGACGTCGACGGAGCGCTCGTGCTCGTCGACGATCGGCCCGGCGCGTTCGATGCGCGCGACGAGGAGCTCGCGATGGTCGCCGCACAGCATGCCGCGGCGGCGATCGAGAACGGCCGGCTGTACGAGGAGGCGAAGGAGGCGAGGCACCGCGCCGAGCTCGCGGAGCTCGAGCTGCGCGCCGGAGAGGCACGCCTGCGCATCGCGCTCGAATCGGCGGGGCTCGGGACGTGGGACTTCAACCCGGGGACCGGCGCGATGCGCCTCGACACCCGGGCAAGGGCGCTGTTCGACATCCCGGACGACGCGCCCGCGGCGTACGCGACGTTCCTCGGAGCGATCCATCCGCAGGACCGCGAGCGTGTCGACCGTGCGGTGAAGAGCGCGCTCGATCCGGACGTGGACGGAGCTCTCGACATCGAGTTCCGCGTCGAGCGCGCCGGAGACGGCGGTCCGGGGTGGATCGCGGCGAAGGGACAGACGATCGTCGAGCAACGGCGAACGGTGCGGATCATCGGGACGGTGCTCGACGTGACGACGAAGAAGGTCGTCGAGGAGGAGCGCGCGGCGCTTCTCGCGCGCGAACGGGAGGCACGCGCAGAGGCGGAGCGTGCGAGCCGCGCGAAGGACGAGTTCCTCGCGACCGTGTCCCACGAGCTGCGCAATCCGCTCAACGCGATCCTGGGCTGGTCGCGCGTGCTGCTCGAGGACGACGAGGCCGACGTCGAGCGCGTGCAGAAGGGGCTCGAGGTCATCGCGCGCAACGCGAAGACGCAGGTGCAGCTCGTCGAGGACATCCTCGAGGTGTCGCGCATCATCACCGGCAAGCTCCGCCTCGCGACCGCGCGCGTCGACGTCCGCACGGCGGTCGAGGCGGCGCTCGACACGGTGCGTTCGGCGGCGCAGGCGAAGGGCGTCGTGCTCGAGGCGCGCTTCGAGAACGCGCCACGCACGGTCGTCGCCGACGGAGACCGGGTCCAGCAGATCCTCTGGAACCTCATCTCGAACGCGGTGAAGTTCACCCCGCGCGGCGGACGCGTGCGCCTGGTCGCGGCGCGGGAGGACGACGACGTCGTGTTCTCGGTGACCGACAGCGGCGAAGGCATCGAGAAGGAGTTCCTGCCGTACGTGTTCGATCGCTTCCGACAGGCGGACGGGTCCACCACGCGTCGTCACGGCGGCCTGGGGCTCGGGCTCGCGATCGTCCGGCATCTCGTCGAGCTGCACGGCGGCGTCGTGGACGCGACGAGCGAAGGGAAGGGGAAGGGCGCCACGTTCGTGGTGCGCCTTCCGGTCCGCGGTGCCCAGCAGGACGAGACCGCCCCACCGCCGTCGACGGCACGATCGCAGACGCTCGCAGGCAAGCCGATCGAAGCGGCGCCGCTCGAGGGACGTCGCGTGGTCGTCCTGGACGACGAGGAGGACATGCGCGACTTGCTCGCGATGATCCTCGAGCACGCCGGCGCGACCGTCGTGCGTGCGGCGGACGTCGAGACGGCCGTGCGGGCGATCGAGGCGGACCCACCCGACATCGCCGTGTCCGATCTCGCCATGCCCGTGGAGGACGGCTACGCGTTCGTGAGGCGCGTGCGCGCGCACGCGACCCCCGCCGTCCGGAAGCTCCCGCTCGTGGCGATGACGGCGTACGCTCGCGCCGAGGACCGACACCGCGTGCTCGGCGCCGGTTTCGACTGCCACGTCGCGAAGCCGATCGAGCCGGCGGAGCTCGTCGTGGCGCTCGCCGGGATGCTCGCGCCGCGTGGCCGATCGGACGGCATCGAGGGTGCATGACTGCGGCCACGATGACGCGCGTTCACTCCGCACGCATGGCTTCGAGCGATCCGGTCGAGCCGAACGAGCCCGAGCAGCCTTCGCCTTCGCTCCCGTACGTGCCCGAGGCACCGGTGCCGAGCCCGCCGGAGATGCCCGAGATCGGCGAGCCCAAGGTCTACCCGATCCACCCGAGCATCCCCACGCAGCCCATCCATGAGCCCGTGCGCGAACCGGACCACGCGCCGGTGCGCTGATCGACCGCGGGCGAGAGACCCGCGCGCGGCTTCCGCCGGAAGCAGCGGACGCGCGCGGGCTCCTGGTGATGATCAGCGGCTGTCGCCGCCGTGCTCGCCCGTGGTCGCGCCGCCGCCTCCACCGGAGTCGCCCGCCGTACGGCGGCGGACTCCCCCACGGCGGACGTGCGGCGCCATCCCGCCCTTGCGCCCCGCGACGCGCGCTTCGTCGCTGCTGAACTGGTGGGCGGTGCCGGCGGCGTGCGCCGCCTTGCCGCCCTTGCTCGCGATCTCGCGCACGCGGTCGCGATCCATGGCTGCGAATCCACGCCGACGAGGACGGCGCTCCTCGGTCTGTGTCGAGCCGCGCGCCGCAGCGGCGTGGGAGGAGGACGCGCTCGTCCCTCCCCCGTTCGTCGGGCTGCTCTGCGCCTCCGTCGGCTGGTTGGTCTCCGCGGACTGCTGCTCGGTGCCGCCCGCGTTGTTCTCGTCGGCGTTCCAGATCATGGCGTGAACTCCTGCGGCGCCGCGCTGTCGCGGCCCACCGGCGATGGGGTTGGTACGACAGGGTGCGAAGCGACGGTCGTGCCAGTGACCAGCACGCATAAAGTCGTCTGGAACAGCAGAAACTCGTGTCAGGGCGCGACAGTCGTGGCGGTTGGTCTCCACCTGCAGAGGTCTTGGGGCGCGCAGCGCGAGCGTAGGCGCATGCATGCTCGCGCTGGCGGTAATTGTACAGTGCAGCGATCGCAGAGGGTGAAATGACTGCATGATGCATGCAAAGCGCGCGACGGGCCGTCGCGCGTCGCGATGTCCGGAGCCGCGGACTCCGTGCGCGTCGGCGCTCGCTCGCGACGGACGTTCGGCAGCTCGGAGGCGACTCGCCCATGGCGAGCGCGCGCTCTCGTCATCGGCGCGTTCCCGTGGCGATCCGGAGATGGCGAGTCCTCCGCTATCATCGAGACGAGCGCGAGCGTTCCGGGCTCGCCTTCGACGATCCCGAGGGCATCGTTCGTGCGATTGGGCGACTATATCGAGGGCGCGCGATGAAGCAGGTCGATCTCGAGGAGCAGCGAATCGAGCAGCAGCGCATCGACGCGGCCGCGGAGGCGCTTGCGCTCGTCGAGCCGGGGATGAGGCTCGGGCTCGGCACCGGCCGTACCGCGGCGCACTTCGTCCGCCAGCTCGGCGCGGCCGTCCGCGCTGGGCTCCGGGTCGAAGCCGTCCCCACGTCCGAGCAGACCGCGGAGCTCGCACGACGAGAGGGCATCCCGCTCGTCACGCTCGACTCCGCCGTGCCGGCGCTCGACCTCGCCGTGGACGGCGCCGACGAGGTCGACCGGCATCTCCGTCTCGTCAAGGGCGGCGGCGGCGCGCTGCTCCGTGAGAAGATCGTCGCGGCGGCGGCGGCGCGGATGATCGTGCTCGTGGACGAGCGCAAGGTCGTCGAGACGCTCGGCGCGTTCCCTCTCGCGGTCGAGGTCGTGCCGTTCGGCGCGAGCGCGACACGGCGGAGGATCGAGGCCGAGGTCGCGAAGATCGGGCTCGGCGGGGCCGTCGTCCTCCGGCGCGCGGAGGGCGGCGAACCCTTCGTCACCGACGGCGGTCATTTCGTCTTCGACGCCTCGTTCGGTCGCATCCCCGACCCCGAGGAGCTCGCGCGAGCGCTCGACGGGATCACGGGCGTCGTCGAGCACGGGTTGTTCCTCGGCATCGCCTCCGTCGTGCTCGTCGGACGAACGCGCCTCGACCCCGCGTCGTGACGCTCAGCGTCCGGCGTAGATCGCGTCGATGTGCGGTCGCAGCTCCGGCTGCGCCGCCGCGACCCGCTCGAGGACCGGTCGCGCGTTCTGCGGGTCGAGGTGCGCGAGCGAGCGCGCGAGCGCGACGAGGATGCGGACGTCTTCCCTCGGGCCGATCGCCTTGCGCAGCGAGCTCATGAACCCCTGCTGCGGGGTGAGCCGCTCTCGCAAGAACCAGATCGCGCGCGGCCGGCACTCCGGGAGCGCGGAGGCGAAGGCGGTCGCGGCCGCGAGCTTCACCTCGTCGCTCGCCTGGCTCTGTCCGACGAGGATCCGTGCCAGACGCTCGAGGCTGCCGTCATCCAGGCCGCCGAGCCGCTGGAGCGCCTCGATGGCGAGCTCGCGGAAGGCATCGGCGTTCGCATCGAGCACGCCCACGAGGAGCGGCCTCGCACGTGGTCCCCACAGCGCCGAGACCGCGCGCAGCGCGGCCATTCCCAGGCTCGGCTTGTCGAGCCGGACGAAGCGCACCGCGACGTCGCCGGCGAGATCGGACGGCACGTCGGGCAGCGAGCGGAGCAGGTCCTCGGCGAGGGCCTCGTCCTGTCGCGTCGCGAGCTGGGAGAGCGGTTCGAGCGCGGCGACGATCGCCGGCAGCGCAGCGGGCCCGAGCGCGCGCAGCGTCGCGACGAACCGGCTCCGCAGCTCGAGCGATGCCATGCGCGCGCGACGCAGCGCGATGAGCGCATGCGCCGCCATCGGACCGGCGCCGGCGAGGAGCGGGAGCAGCTCGTCCCGTTGCTCCGGCTGCATCTCGACGAGACGGGCCGTGATCGCGTGGACCACCGCCGGATCGCGCAGCGCACGACGCGATCGGTCGGCGTCCTCGCGCTCCTCGACGCGAAGACTGGGGTCGGCCAGGCGTGTGTCGAGCCATGCCACGAGATCCCGTCCGGTCTTGAAGTTCCCGGAGACGAAGGCCGTCTTTACGGCTTCGCCGAGCGCGGCGTACCCCATGCTCCGTCCGCGTTCGTCGATCGCGTGGAGGGTGCCGAGAGCTTCGGCCGGGCTCGCGAGGAAGTCGCTCGCGGTGAGCGAGGTCCGCAGCGAGACGCGGCGGTGAAGTCCGGACCCCTCGCTCGAGCCGTCGTCGACGAGGTCGCGGAGCTCGGCGCGCAGCTCGCGCGCATCGCGATGCCGCTTCTCGGGTCGCTTCGCCAGGGCCTTCATGATGACGGCCTCGAGCCCGCGGTCGATGCGCGGATCGATCACCGACGGCGGTCGCGGCGTGTCGTGGAGATGCTGCATGAGGATCTCCATCGGGTTGTCGGAATCGAACGGCACGCGACCGGTCGCGAGCTCGTAGAGCACGACCCCGAGCGCATAGACATCGGTCCGTGCGTCGACGGCCTCGTTCCGGATCTGCTCGGGCGCCATGTAGACGGGCGTGCCGACGATCTGGGAGGCGTCCGGCCGATCGACCACCGTGTCCGTGTGGCTCCCCTGCGGCGAGCCGAGGGGAGTCCAGTGCGCGATCCCGAAGTCGCAGACCTTCACGAGCTCGGTCTCGTGTCCCTCGTCGTCGCGCCGCTTCACGACGACGATGTTCTCGGGCTTCATGTCGCGGTGCACGACGCCGGCGTCGTGGGCGTGGGCGAGCCCGGCGCACGCCTGCGCGACCAGGTGCACGATGCGCTCGAGCGGAAGGGGACCATTCTCGTCGAGGACGCTCTGGAGGCTCTGGCCCTCGAGCAGCTCCATCACGATGTAGAGGAGTGAGTCCGGCTCCTGGCCGTAGTCGAGCACCCGGAGCACGTTGCGGTGATCGAGTCGGCTCGCGGCGAGCGCCTCGCCGTAGAAGCGCGCGCAGTAGTCCTGGCTCTGCTGGAGCTGCGGGTGCATCACCTTCACGGCCACCTTGCGCCGGAGCGCCGTGTGGAGCGCGCGGTACACCTCGCCGCTCGCGCCGCCGCCGAGGAGCTTCTCGAGCTCGAAGCGACCGTCCCCCAGCGTGCGCCCGGTGAGGGCGCCCGGCGCTCTCCGCGAGAGTGTCAGCGTCACGGAGCCGGCGCCGGTGAGGCGTCCGAGCGCCATCGCATGGTCCTCGGTGATCGGCGGCGGAAGCGAGGACGTTCGCGTCGCGGGCAGCTCGAACGGCGTCGCGGGCGTGATGAACGCGAACTTCGCCGGCTCCTCGCGCACCGTCGGGGGCGGGACCGGAGGCTCGCCTCCGAAGAGCTCGTAGCGGAGCATGGCCTCTTGCTCGTCGTCGAGCGGCCTCAGCCGCAGCGGGAAGCCCTCGTCCGTCGGCTGTCCCATGGGCTCTGCGATCACGACCAGCGGCTCCTCGACGCCGCTGACGTGGATCTCGAGCGCATGCGGGGTCGCGTCGATGGGCGCGCTGTCCAGCGCGAGGTGGGCCACCTCGTTCGCGACGGCGATCCACGCAAGATATCCCCGGTCCCTGCGGTCGGATCGATACGTCGTCAGGACGGGCAGCGGTACCGTGATCGGTTCGCTCATGCTGCAGAGGGGTGGAGGTCTCCCCCCTTCCTCATGAGACCACGCCGCGCGAGACAGTACCAATGTGATGCAGGTCGTCCGAGGTGGCACGTACGCCGACCACCCCTTCGGGATCGAACCTCGATCGATCGGTAGGGCTACGGTCGCGCTTCGCGACGGACCGAGGTCAGACGCGCCGTGCGAGGTCGCGAATCGCCGTGACGAGCTCGGTCGGCTCGATCGGCTTCGGGACGTGGACGTCGAAGCCCGCGTCGAGCGCTCGCGCGGCGTCCTTCGCGGCGGCGAAGCCGCTGCCGGCGATCGCCGGTATGTCGCCGCCCTTCGTTCGCAGGCGGCGGATGAACGAGAGGCCGTCCTCGCCCGGCATCTCGATGTCGCTCACCACCACGTCCGGAGAGCACGACTCGAACATCGCGAGCGCCTGCACGGCGTCGCTCGCCGCCGAGACGCTCGCGCCCTTTCCCGTCAGCACGGTGGTGAGGAGATCGCGCGCGTCCGCTTCGTCTTCGACGATGAGCACGCGCACACCGGCGAGATCGGGGCCGCTCTCGTCGGGCAGCATGCGCTCGCTGGCGACGGACGGGACCATCTCGCGGAGCGGGAGGCGCACGACGAACGTGCTCCCGCGACCCTCGCCCTCGCTCTCGGCCTCGACGGTCCCGCCATGGAGCTGTACGAGCTGGCGCACGATGTAGAGACCGAGACCGAGGCCGGCGCGCGCGGTCGCCATCGCGGCGCCCTGCCGGTAGCACTCGAAGAGCTCGGGACGGAGCTCCGGCTTGATGCCTTCGCCCGTGTCCTGCACCTCGAGGATCGCGTGCGCGTCGTCGAACGAGACGCGGACGTCGATCCGGCCGCCGGCCGGGGTGAACTTGAGCGCGTTCGACAGCAGGTTCGAGACGATCTGCGTGAGCCGCTTGCGGTCCGCGAAGATCGTCGATGGACCGGGGACGATGTCGATGTCGAGCGTGATGCCCGCGTCGATCGCCATCGGCGCGAACGAGTCGACGATACGGCGTGCGGAGACGCCGAGGTCGAGCGGCACGAGCTCGAGCGCCATCTTGTCCGCGGTGATGCGCGAGAGGTCGAGCAGCTCCTCGACGAGACCGAGCTGGGTGCGCGTGCTCCGCTCGATCGTCTCGAGGGCGCGATCGCGGGCGTCCTTCGAGAGCACCTCGCGGCGCAGCAGCTGTGTCCAGCCGAGCACCGAGTTGATGGGCCCACGGAGATCGTGCGAGAGGACGGCGATGAAGCGGTCCTTCGCGCGGTCGGTCTTCTCGAGCTGAGAGCGCAGCGCGCGCTCGCGAGCGAGGAGATCGTCGCGGTCGCGCAGCGCACGGGCCAGATCCGACGCCTCCGGATCGGCATGCGCGGGCCTCGGCTGGTCGCTCACGGGGCGGATCACGAAGAGGAGCTTCGAGCCTCGCTCGAGCGGCGTGCACCGCCACGCGCCGGTGAACGGCGCGCCCCGCACGCGGCGAACCGGCAGCTCCACCTCGGGCGCCACCTCGGAGTCGATGCGCACCATCAGCTCGCGGAGACCCGAGGTCGCCGAGGGATCGACGAGCCCGGCGATCGCCTGCCCCCGGAGGCGGCGCGGCTCCGCACCCAGCAGCTTCGCCGCGGCGGGGTTGAGCGCCCGGATCACGCCGGCGCGGTCGGTGACGATGCTGGCGTCCGGCAGGCTGCGGAACAAGTCGTCGTGCCGCGCCTTCTCGCGATCGGCGCGGATGGTCGCGTCCTGGAGCGCGGCCAGCCGCTTCTCGAGCATGGCATCGCGCAGGCGCAGCTCCTCGGTCTTCGCACGGAGCTCCTCGAGCGCCGTCTCGAGGGGCGATCGATCACGAGGCGACGTCGGGGCGGCTTGCTCCGCTCGGCGGATCTGGACGCCGCTCTCTTCGAGCGCGTCGAGCTCGTCCGAGAGCTCTCGGGCGCGGTCCACGAACGCGCACGTCGCCGCGTCCTGAGCGGCGCTTCGCTCCTGGTTTGCAGTCACGATTTTTCCCCCTGATTCGCGCCTACTAGATGGCGCGCTCCGATGACACAGACAAGTGAAGGTTACGTCAGCCCGGCTCGCGCTCGTACGCGATGGTACGGCGAGCGACGAAGGCGATCCGATGAATCGTCACGAACGACACCTCGGGACACTGGAAGGCAGGCTCCGTCTCGCGCGCGATCCGCGCGAGGGCGGCCTCCAGTACCGAGACGCGCGTACGGAGCGCGTCGCACTCGGTTCGGGTGTGTACGGGACGGTCGGTCATGTCGGCGCTCTCCGATCGGGGCTGGTGGGGCCGCCGGTACTGCACTGATCGCACCAACCCGATCGCGCGACCTCCTGCTCGATCCGGCCGCGGGTTCACGCCGCAAGCGATGCGTCCGGGGCGAGACGCACCACCTCGCCGAGACCCTGGTACGTCAACCGTCGTTCACGGGTGGTCACTTGCTCGATGGCCGGAGTCCTCACCATCTCGTCCACTTGGCGCGTGCGTCACGCAGGTGGCACCTGCGATGTCCAGTGCTCTGGACACCGCATGCGTCGACGAGGCAGCGAGGCACCCAGGCCTCTGCCGAGTTTTCCACAGGTCTCGCGGTTTTGCAGGACGCCGGTCGCCCTTTGCAGAACGACGCGAACGGGCGAGCGAACGAACGAAGGCGCGCTCCCTCGGCGGCGTGGCTCAGCGGCGCGCGTCGGCCTCGACGGCGGGACCGTGGCCTGCGCGACGACCCTCCGCCGCAGCACGGATCAACCGGTCGAGCACGCGCGGATCGACGACCTTCGTGATCTGGGCATCGAAGCCGACGCGCTTCGCGACGATGTTCGCGAGGCGCTCGGTCATGCGCGTGATCAGCACCGTCACCGGAGGCTTGCGGATGCCGAGTGCGGTGGGAAGCACCAGCGCCGAGCCGTCGCGCAGGAACGGCGCGACCACGAGCGCGTTCAGATCGTGCGCACACGCGATGGCGAAGGCCTCGGCGTAGCTCCGCACCGTGTCGACGGCGTAGCCCAGCTCCTGCAGCCCCGCAGTGAGGGTCTCGCTATGGAGCCGATCCTCGTCGCAGATCAGGACGGTACGACGTGCTGCGCCCACGTCATCGCCCCTCGCACGCGCCGGGCCAAGGCGGACGGAGGCCGCGGGGGCCGCGATTCCACCGCTCGAAATGCGGGCCCGCACGGAGCCGACGGGTCACACGCACAAGACCGTCACGCTCGCGTTTCGCACCTCGGCTCAGGGGTCTGCGTCTTGCGTCGTCCCGCGACATGGAATCGACGAACGAGAGCGGCACCTCGGAGGGCTTCCATCTCGTGCGTGGCGTGGCGCGCGGATTCGCGGCCGGCCTCGCCGCGACGACCACGATGAGCGCGACGATGTTCGTTCTGCAGAGGCTGGGGCTGCTCGGCCGCATGCCTCCGCACCTCCTCACGGAGCGGACGTTCGCACGCCTCGGGCTTCATCGCAGGACGTCGCGAACGTCGCGCAAGCTGCTGGCGACGCTCGGCCACTTCGCGTTCGGCGGGACCATGGGCGCCCTCTTCGAGGTCGGGCGGAGCGCCGTGGTCGCTCGTCGCGGCACGTCCGGCTCGGACGCCGCGCGGCTCGGCGCGGGCATCGCGTTCGGCACGCTCGTGTGGGCTCTGAGCTATGCGGGATGGATCCCGGCCGTCGGCCTCATGCAGCGACCGAGCAGGGATCGACCTCTCCGGCCCGCGTCGATGGTGCTCGCTCACTCGGTGTTCGGCGCCACGCTTGCTGCCGCGACGCGGCTCGGCGCCCCTCCTCTCGAGGTGAATCCGTGAACGCGGAGGCCGCATCACGCGACCTTCGGTGGCGCGCGGCTCGGTGTCGGATCGTCGTCGTCGAGCACGCGCAGGAGCTCGCCGAGGAACTCGAATGGCTCGACGTGCGCCGTGCGGAGGATCGCGGCGACGACGGCGGGGCTGAGCGTCGCGCTCTCGGGCACGACGACGACGTTCGCGTCGCGTCGCAGCGAGGCCAGCCCGCCGGATCGCGCGAGCGGGCGGTACCCCAGTCGCACGAGGACGTCGATGCACTCGGTGCCGGAGACGTGCGGAAGCGCAAGCATGCGGGCGCTGGCTGCAAGCGAGAGGCCGCGCTTGACACTGTTCGGATGTTCAGTCACAGATTGGGCGCGAACATGGACCTCCTCGTCGTTCAGCTCAAGGCGGCCATTCGTCGACTCCTCGACGAAAAGGGCGTGCGCGCACGCGTCCTCGACAAGGTGAACCGCTACGGGGAGGTCGTGATCGGCGTGATCCTCGAGCGCGTTCCGCCGCCCAAGCGTGAGCAGGACGAGGATCCGACCCGCCACGCATGAGGCGGGCGTGAAGGACGAGATCGTTTCTCCACAGGTTGCTCGTGTGGCCGATCACGACCTCGGCGTCGTTTCGGGACGCTTTGCCACGCGTCGGCGACGAGATTTCGCTCGTTTGGCGAGCGCGACCACGGGGTATCACGCTTGCGTTGCGAACGACTGCAGTGCTCTTGCCCCTCGTCGCAGTCTCCGGTGCGGAATGTGTGGACGCGCTCGTGTCCGCCGGGTTTGCCGTCCGCTCGCGCTCCGGCGACACCACGCTCCTCGTCAAGGGAGGGCGTTCGGTCGTCGTCCGTGGGGCCGACCTCCTCATGCCCGACGAGCTCCTGTCGATCCTCCGCGAGGCCGGGCTCGCGTACTCCGACTTCGTCGACCTCCTGAGCGAGGCGCCGACGGATCCGGACCTCCGGCGCAGCATGTGGCTCGCATCAGCTCTTCGTCAGTAGTGCGACGGGCAGGTCGGCGAAGAGCAGAGCCGCGAGCAGACCGTCATCGCCGACGGTGTGCTCGCAGCCGGTGAGCGCATCCCGCCACCTCCCCGCGGGCACGGCGATGCGGCGATCGGCCCACACGTCTCCGACCGGCCAGCGCGCGCGCCCCGCGGTGACGCGCACGGGACGACACGTGACCGCAGCTACGACCGCGCCGCTCTCGTGCGACCGACCGAAGGCCACGATCTCCTCGCCTGCGTCGATCGGCACGTAGTCACCGTCGAGGAAGACCGCGGGCATCGAGCGGCGCAAGCGCAGCCCGGCACGTACGACGTGGAGCTTGATGCCACCGTCGGCGAACGACGCGAGGAGCTCCCGAGGCTTCTTGCCCTCGATCGCGCGGATGGTCGCTCGCAGCGCGTCGTAGTCGACCGGCCCGCGGTTGTCCGGATCGACCAGGCGGAGGTCCCACGTCTCGCTGCCCTGGTATCGGTCGGGGATGCCGGGGGATGCGATCTCGAGGACGACCTGCCCGAGGCCGTTCGTCGCTCCGTGCGTCGCGATCTCCGCGGCCGCGGCGGTGAGGCTGCTCGAGAACGCCTGGTCGCGGAGCAAGGCGGACACGAACGTCGAGAGCGCCTCCTCGTAAGCTTCGTTCGTGGCGAGCCAGCTCGTCCTCTGCTTCGCCTCGCGCGCCGCCTTCACGGCGTAGGCGATCATCCGCTCTACGAACGTGTCGTCGATGCCGCCGGTGAGCGGGTGGGCTCCGAGCACGGTCTGGAAGAACAGGTAACGATCGGATGCCCTCGGTGCCGGCTCGTCGTCGATCGGGCGAACGTACTTCTGCGCGATCTCGCTCCACGCGCGGACCCAGGCCTCCCATCGCTCCGGCATCTCGGAGAGCACCGCGAGGCGCGCGCGCACGTCCTCGCCGCGCTTCGTGTCGTGCGTCGAAGTGGCGGTCATCGTTCGCGGCCACTTCGCGCGGCGTGCACGGTTGCCGACATGGATCTCGTCGACCGTCGTCCCGAAGTGGTCCGGGTTGCCGCCGACCTCGTCGAGCGCGACGAAGCGCACGTACGTGTAGAAGGCCGTGTCCTCCACGCCCTTCGCAGTCACCGGTCCGGTGAGCTGCTGGAAGCGCATCGCCAGCTCGACGCGAGCCTTCCGGTCCTCCTCGTTCGCGGGCTCGCGTGACAGGAGGAGGACGTCACGGAGGAAATCGAAGACGCTCGGGCTCATCTCGGGGTTGCGACGCTTGGCGGCGCGGATCGCACGGAAGACGATCTGCTCGTCGGTCGGCTCGCGCGATCCGTCGGGGCGGACGTACGTGCGATAGACGGGGAACGCGGCGATCGTCTCGCCGAGCGCGCGCCGGAGCGTCGCGAGCGTGAAGTCGCGCGAGCGCCGGTCGCGCATCGCGATGCGCTCGAGGCGCACCGCGAGCATGTGCAGCTCGCTCGACAGGCTCGAGCGCATGATCGCGCGCTTCGAGTCGTGAACGTGCTCGGCGAAGGAGCGGTGGTCCTCGCCGATCTCGCGATAGATGCGCGTGAAGGCCTTCTCCGATCGGCGGTCGACGAACACGCCCGAGCACTGGACGAGGAAGTCGTATCCGGTCGTGCCGTCGATCTTCCATCCCGGGGGGAGCTCCTCGCGACCTTCGAGGATCTTCTCGGCGATGACGTAGACGTCGCGGTCGCCGATCGCCGCGCGCAGCTTCTCGAAGTACGCGGCGGGATCGTAGAGCCCGTCGGTGTGATCGAGGCGGATGCCCTGCACGCGGCCCGCGGCGACGAGCTCGAGCAAGAGAGCGTGCGCGTCGTCGAACACCGCCGGCTCCTCCATCCGCACGGCGGCGAGGTCGTTGATGTCGAAGAAGCGCCGGTAGTTGATCTCCTCGGTCGCGACGCGCCAGAAGGCGAGGCGATAGGCCTGGTTCACGAGGAGCTGATCGAGCGCGTCGAAGCTCCTCGGATCGCCGGGGGTGCCGTTCGTGCGCTTCACCTCGGCGTCGATCGCCGCGGCGACGGCCGGGTCCTCGCAGAGGGCCGCGAGGCGGCGCTTGCCGACCTCCTTCTCGCGCGCTCTCTCGTGGCGCCTCTCGGGATCCGTCTCGGTGATCGGGGGGAGGTTGCGGAGGCCGGTCACGATGCTCTCGAGCTCCTGGCGCCGGGCGTCCTCGGCGCGCAGCGAGAGCGCCTCCACCGCACGCTCGAGCACCGGCACGGCCGTCGACGGGTTCACCGGAAGTCGGCGCTCCCAGTAGCGGATCCAGAACGCTCCACCCCGCCGCTCGAGCACGAGCTCGCCTTTCTCGAGCACCTCTCCGTACTGCGCGCCGAGCACCGGCAGCAGCACCTTGTTCTCGAGCACCTCTTTCGGCGGATGCCATTCGATGTCGAAGTAGTCGGCATAGAGCGAGGCGGGCCCGTTCTCGAGCACGTCCGACCACCAGGCGTTCGCCGACGTCGCCGCCATGTGGTTCGGGACGATGTCGACGATGTGCCCCATGTCGCGCTCCGCGAGCGCGTCGGTGAAGGCGCGGTACTCCTCGTTCGTGCCGATCTCCGGGTTCAGCCGGCGCGGATCGACGAGGTTGTAGCCGTGCGTGCTCCCGCTCTCGGCGCAGAGATAGGGAGACGCATAGACGTGGGTGATGCCGAGCGCGGCGAGGTAGTCGACGATGCCCTCGGCGGCCCTGAAGCCGAATCCGCCGTGGAGCTGGAGACGGTAGGTCGCCGTGATGCGCGCCATCACGGCCTCGCGTAGTGGATGAACAGCTTCAGCGAGCGCGGGACGAGCGTGGTCAGCTTGCCCTGCTCGACGTGACGCGCTTCGTGATCCCCGACGGGGGGCTCGGCAGCGTCGTCGTCGGCAGTGTCGACGAGCAGCTGCCAGTAGCCCTCGGTCGAGGCTCTCGGCAGCGTGAACGTCAGCTCGACGTCCGCGCCGTTGAGGACGATGTAGAAGTCGTCGTCGATGACGAGGTTGCCTTCGTCGTCCACGTCGTCGATCCCGCGCCCGGCGAGGAAGAGCCCGAGGCTCGCGGTGACCGGATTGCTCCAGTCCTGATCGCTCATCTCCTCGCCGTCGTGGCGGTACCACATGATGTCCCGCACGTCGGTGCCGCGGATGCGCCGGCCCTTGAAGAACTTCGCGCGGTGAAGCGCCGGGTGATCGCGCCGGATGCCGACGAGCTTCTTCGTGAGCTCGAGCAGCGCCTTGCGCTCGTCGTCGAGGTCCCAGTCGTACCAGGAGATCTCGTTGTCCTGGCAGTACGCGTTGTTGTTGCCCCGCTGCGTGCGACCGATCTCGTCGCCCCCGCAGATCATCGGGGTCCCCTGCGAAAGGAGCAGGGTCGCGAGGAGGTTTCGCACCTGCCGGCGGCGGAGCTTCACGACCTCCGGATCGTCGGTCGGGCCCTCCACGCCGCAGTTCCACGACTGGTTGTCGTTGTGCCCGTCGGCGTTGTTCTCGCCGTTCGCCTCGTTGTGCTTCTCGTTGTACGAGACGAGGTCTCGAAGCGTGAAGCCGTCGTGCGCGGTGACGAAGTTGACGCTCGCGAACGGGGCGCGCCCGTTCGACGCATAGAGGTCGCTCGAGCCGGTGAGCCGATAGCCGAGCTCCGCGGTGTCGCGTCCGAGGCCGCGCCAGAACGCACGGATGGCGTCACGGTACTTGCCGTTCCACTCCGCCCAGCCGATCGGGAAGTTCCCGACTTGGTAGCCGCCCTCTCCGACGTCCCAGGGCTCGGCAATCAGCTTCACGCGGTTGATGACCGGGTCCTGACGGATGATCGTGAAGAAGCTCGAAAGCTGATCGACCTCGTGGAGGCTCCGGGCGAGCGTCGACGCGAGGTCGAAGCGGAAGCCGTCGACGTGCATCTCCGTGATCCAGTAGCGGAGCGAGTCCATGATCAGCTGCAGCGTCGCCGGGTGGCGGACGTTGAGCGTGTTCCCCGTGCCGGTGTAGTCGAAGTAGAAGCGCTCGTTGCCGGGGACCAGGCGGTAGTACGTCGGGTTGTCGATGCCCTTGAGGCTGAACGTCGGCCCGAGGTGGTTGCCCTCCGCCGTGTGGTTGTAGACGACATCGAGGATCACCTCGATGCCCGCCCCGTGGAGGCGCTGGACCATCTGCTTGAACTCGGGGACGCCCGCACCCGCTCGGTCGCTCGTCCGGTAGCGCGGGTCGGGCGCGAAGAAGGCGACCGAGTTGTACCCCCAGTAGTTGCGGAGCCCCTTGTCGAGGAGGAACTTGTCGTCGACGAAGCCGTGGACCGGGAGCAGCTCGAGGGCGGTGACGCCGAGCTCGGTGAAGTAGTCGAGCATCGGATCGCTCGCGAGGCCCGCGTAGCGGCCGCGGAGCTCGGGCGGGATCGCCGGATGCGCCATGGTCGCGCCCTTGACGTGCACCTCGTAGAAGACCGATTTGTGGAGCGGGATGTCCGGGCGCAGGTCGTCGCCCCAGTCGAACGACCCGTCGATGACCACGCCCCGCGGTGCGCCGCGCGCATCGCGCTCGTTCTTGCGCGCGTCGTCGCCGCTCTCGACGTCGTACGCGAAGACGCCGTCCTCCCATCGCTCCGGGCCGTCGAGCGCCTTCGCGTACGGATCGAGGAGCAGCACGTTCGGGTTGAAGCGCAGGCCGCGATCGGGGTCCCACGGTCCGCTCACACGGAAGCCGTACGCCTGCCCGGGCCTGATGCCCGGCACGTAGCCGTGCCAGGTGAACTCCGTCCGCTCGCGGATCGGCATGCGGGTCTCCTGACCCGCCCTGTCGATCAGACAGAGCTCGACGGCCGTGGCGTTCTCCGAGTACAGCGCGAAGTTGACGCCGCGACCATCCCAGGTCGCGCCGAGAGGGAAAGGTCGACCGGGCAGGACGCGCATGCGAGCTCCGCAGGAGCTGCACGCCACGTGCCTCGGAGCGCGGAGTCCTGCGTATGGCGCGTCACGAGGAGGTCACCTCACGGGAGCGCCCCATCGAGGCGACTTGCCACGCTCCCCGCGCGCGCACGCAGATGTCGCACGACCGTTTCATCGACGAGCCTGGAGCGTCGTCGACTCGAGGGAACATTCGCCTCGAGGCACGCGTCTCGCATCCGGCCGCCCGCCAGATCGAGGCCACGGGGCGATCCACATGATCCAAACCATCCAGCGCGGCACGATTGTCGAGATGCTCCTCAACTCCCTCGAGGCCGAGCGCTACGTGCGCGGCCCGCTCCTCCTGACAATCGTCGACGAGCTGTCGGCCACCGACACGTTCGCGCCCGCGGCCGAGATGGCGCGCCACCTCCTCGCGACGCTCGACGACGGCGCTCTCGGCGACGACGACTTCCGTCGCGCGCTGCACGAGCTCCGTCTCCGCGTGCAGAGCCTGTCGTGCGCGGGGCTCGCACAGGCGCCGGCCGAGGCGCTCGCCCGCACGACGCCGCGCCTGGTGACGGGCCGCCCCGCGAACGCCGCCTGACGTGCTCGGCGCACGCGCGACCGCAGACGGGACGACGTTCTCCGTCTTCACCACGACGGCGAAGGCGGTGTCCGTCCGGCTCTTCGACCGGGCGGGCTCGCGCGTTCTCCGCACGCTCCCGCTCTCGTCCAGGGGCGACGGTCTCTTCGAGGCGACGTTCGCCGACGTGCACGCGGGCGCGCACTACAAGATCGTTCTCGACGGGGACGAGGTGCCCGACCCCTACGCGCGGTTCCTCCCGTTCGGCGTGCACGGTCCAGCCCGCGTCGTGGCCGCGGTCCGCGAGCCGGCGCTGGCCGAGCCGCCTCCGCTCGACCGCTGGGTCCTCTACGAGCTGCACGTGGGGACGTTCACCGAGGAGGGGACCTACCTCGCGGCGATCGAGCGGCTCGACGATCTCGCGGCGCTCGGTGTCACGGCGATCGAGCTGCTCCCCGTGCACGCATTCCCCGGCGCGCGCGGATGGGGCTACGACGGCGTGGCGCTCCATGCGCCGTATGCGCCGTACGGAGAGCCCGACGATCTCCGTGCGCTCGTGCGCGCGGCGCACGCCCGCGGTCTCGCCGTCGTCCTCGACGTGGTCTTCAATCACTTCGGTCCTTCGGGGAACTACCTCGCTCGCTACGCGCCGTCGTACTTCACCGAGGAGCGAGACACGCCATGGGGACAGGGGCCCGCGTTCGCCGAGCCCCACATGCGAGCGCTCGTCACGGACAACGTCGCCTACTGGCTCGACGAATTCGGAATCGACGCGCTCCGCCTCGATGCCACGCACGAGATCCACGACCCCTCCATCTTGCGGGAGATCGCCGAGCTCGCGCACGGTCGCGAGCCGCCGAGGCGCGTCTTCTTCGAGGACGAGCGCAACGATCCTTCCGTGGTGGAGGACCTCGGAGCCGACGCGGTGTGGGCCGACGATCTCCATCACCAGATCCACGTCCTCCTCACCGGAGAGCGAGACGGCTACTACGCCGCGTACGAGCCCACGGTCGCCGCGCTCGCGCGCTGCATCCGCGAGGGATGGACGTACTCGGGCCAGCCCTACGCCCCGTGGAAGGGACGGCCGCGCGGGCGTCCGGCCGGGGAGCTCCGGTACGAGCAGCTCGTCACCTGCATCCAGAACCACGATCAGGTCGGCAACCGAGCCCTCGGTACGCGCCTCTCGGCGCTCGTGGAGCCAGAGGCATTCTGCGCCGCCGTCGTGCTCCTGCTGTTCCTGCCGACGACGCCGCTCCTCTTCATGGGGCAGGAGTGGGGCGCGTCCTCGCCCTTCCTCTTCTTCAGCGATCACGAGGGGGAGATCGGCGCGAACGTGTCGAAGGGCCGCCGCGACGAGTTCGCGGCGTTCGCCGCCTTCGCCGATCCGGATGCCCGCGCGAGGATCCCGGACCCGCAGTCGCCTTCGACCTTCGAGGCGTCGAAGCTGCGGTGGGCCGAGCGCTCGATCGAGCCGCACGCCTCGATCCTCGAGGTGCACCGGGCGATGCTCGATCTCCGACGGCGGGACGCCGTGCTCTCGCAGCCCTGCGAGCGCGGCGAGCTCGTCGTCGAGGCGCACGGCGACGTCCTCGAGGTGATCCGACGAAGGGACGCCGCCGAGCGCCGGCTCGTCGCGAACTTCGGTCGGGCACCGACCGCGGTCGAGGTCCCCGCCGGTGCGCGTGCGCTCCATGCGACGCCCGGCTGGAACGGCCGCGCCCTCCGTCCCAAGGCGGTCGTCGTCCTCGCGCGCGCCTGAGCGCGGAAATCCCCTGTATCGGCCTTCACCTGAAGCGCGTGTGAACGAGCTTGCGCGCTGCCACCCGGCGTTCGCACGCCTCGGCTTTCCTGCGGTCGCGCCTCACCTGCGGCATTGCGCCAATCGCCGGTCCATGGTTAGTTGCGCGGCCGTCCGCGAACAGGAGTTCTCAAGCATGTCGACACTCACGGATTTCGTTCTCTTCCGCGATTCGAAGCTCGCCGCGCGCTACGCCGGATCTTCGAAGGTGCCGATGACCACCCTGTTCGAGGCGTACCTCGACGGCAAGGCCGACATCCCGGACATGGATGCGTTCCTCGAGGCGCGTCACGACCTCGTGAAGTACTCGCTGACCGAGGACCACGTGAAGTTCTTCTTCACGCGCTTCATCCCGGAGGTCGCCATCCACTCGAAGGCGCAGGACGAGCGCATCGTCCGCGACCACTACGACCGCGGTGACGACTTCTTCGCCGCCTTCCTCGGCGACCGCATGGTCTACACGAGCGGCATCTTCACGAGCGAGTCGACGACCCTCGAGCAGGCGCAGGACGAGAAGATCGATCTCGTCTGCAAGAAGCTCATGCTCGAGCCGGGCGAGCGCCTCCTCGACATCGGGTGCGGCTGGGGCACGCTCACGATGCGCGCCGCCAAGAAGTGGGGCGCGGACGCGACCGGCGTCACGATCAGCAAGAACCAGACGGCGTTCGGCAACGGACGCATCGAGAAGAACGGCGTCAAGGACAAGGCGCGGATCATCTGCCAGGACTACCGGGAGATCCCGAACGCCGGTCAGAAGTTCGACAAGATCTCGAGCCTCGAGATGGTCGAGCACGTCGGCGTGAAGAACATCCCGCTCTACTGCAAGACGGTCTACGACCTCCTCGAGGACGACGGCCTCTTCCTCCTCCAGTGGACGGGCCTCCGCCGCGGCGGCGGCATGGGCGTGCCGGTCATCGGCCTCCGCCCCGAGGACCTCATCTGGGGCCTCTTCATGAACAAGTACATCTTCTCTGGCGCGGACGCGTCGCTGACCCTCAGCGACATGTGCAAGTACCTCGAGAAGGCCGGCTTCGAGATCCAGTCGGCGGAGAACGTCTCCGTCCACTACGCGGTCACGATCGAGAAGTGGCACCACAACTGGGTCGCGAACAAGGACCAGGTCCTCGCGACGTACGGCGAGCGCTGGTACCGCCTCTGGAACCTGTTCCTCGCGTGGTCGTGGCGCATCGCCCTCCAGGGCAACGCGGCCTGCTTCCAGATCGTCTGCAACAAGAACCTCGACACGTTCGACCGCAAGCGGTTCCTCTACCGCTCGTCGCTCCGCCACGACGTGACGGTGAACGGCAACCACGCGCCCCGTCCGGTGCAGGAGCCGCTCGTCGCCACGGCCGAGTGAGCTGAGCTCCTCGCCACCATCGAAGATGGGCCCGTCCGCGAGCGATCGCGTGCGGGCCCTCCTTCTTTTGTCAGGCGCCGAACGCGCTCCGCGGCAGGCGGTAGAGCACGTGGCGGCGCAGCCGATGGCCTTCGGGGAGAGACGGATGGTCGAAGTCCTCTCGCGCGTCGCGCGACATGCCGAGCCGATCCATCACGCGCTGGGACCGCACGTTCGTCACCGCGGTGAACGACACGAGCTCGTCGAGGCCGAGCTCGCCGAAGGCGAATGCGCAGGCCGCCCGTGCGCCCTCGGTCGCGTAGCCGTGGCCCCAAGCCTCGCGCGCGAGGCGCCAGCCGATCTCGACGCACGGCATGAAGGGCGCGTCGAACGACGGCACCGACAGGCCGATGAAGCCGACGAACGGCGCGCCGCCCACGACCTCGACCGCCCAGAACCCCCATCCGCGCTGGGCGATGGCGGCACGGAGGCGGGACGCGAGCGCGTCGCTCTCCTCGCGTCCGAGGACGGACGGGAAGTGCTCCATGACGGCGGGGTCGGCGTTCATCGCGGCGAACGGCGCGTGGTCCTCGTCGCGCCACTGCCGGAGCAAGAGCCGTTCGGTCCGGATCATCGCAGGACCGGGAGCCTGCGCCTGCTCGATCCCTCCGCGAAGAGGTCGCGGAGCGCGACGCGGCGCCCCTCGCCGCCGTCGATCGCGCGCTGCCGGTCGGCGAGGCGCTGCTCGAACGGTCCGATCGTCCACAGCCGATCGCTCGGCAGCTCCTCGAGCGGCGGTCCTCCGGGATCGTTCAGCGGACAGATGTCGCGCGCCTCGACCGCGCCGCCGTCGTCGTCCTCCTCGATCCAGCGGAGCGGCAGCCCCTGCGTCCGGCACACGTACGGCCGCGACGCGTAGATCCGGCACCGGCCCTCGGCATCGAGGAACGCACACGCGCCCTCCGGATGCGGCGTGCCGTGCTCGAGGAGCTCCTGGTGACGGGCGACGATCACGTCGGCCTCGATCTCGAAGACCGTGAGGCCGTCGGTGCAGCACCCGTGGCAGCCGGCCTGGCAGCGCAAGCGTTCGCCGTGCGCCTTCGCGATGGGCGCGGCGAGCTCGTCGACCACGGCGTGCAGCTGCTCGATCCAGGCGATGGCGTCGCTCATCGAGCCCTCGATGCTAGCCTTCGACGCCGTGCTCTGCGTCGCCGTCGTCGAGATGCCCGCGACATGGGGCGAGCCCGAGCGCGCCCTCGAGCTCGTCGATGCCGTGCTCGCGGCGGGGCCGCACGCCGACCTCGTCCTCTTGCCGGAGGCGTCGCTCACCGGCTACGTCTCGCCGGAGCTCGACTTCGATCTGTCGCGCTTCGCCGAGCCGATCGACGGGCCGACCGCGCATGCGCTCGCCGGGCTCGCGCGCGCGCACCGGACCCACCTCGTCGGTCCGCTCGTGCTCGCGGAGGGCGGCGCGTGCTTCAACACGACGGTCGCGTTCGACCCGGAGGGACGCCTCTCGTTCGTCTACCGGAAGAGGCACCCGTGGATCCCGGAGCGGTGGGCGACACCGGGATCGGAGCCGTATCCGCTGGTGGAGATCGGCGGCCTCCGGGTGACCGTCGCGTGCTGCTTCGACGTGCACTTCCTCGCGCGCGAGGCGAAAACGACGCTCCGTGACGCCGATCTGCTCCTCTTCCCGAGCGCGTGGGTCGAGGAGGGCGAGGACACGCGACTCGCCCGCCTCTCGTCGATCGCGCGCACCTTCTCGATCGCGGTCGCGGCGGCGAACTGGGGGCCCGGCCTCCTGCTCGTGCCGGGGCAGGGGGGCTCGGCGATCGTCGACGCGCACGGCGAGACCCTCGTGCGCGTCCAGTCGGGCGCGATCCGCGCCGATGCCGTCGTCAGGCGGTGAGCGCGTGCGGGTTCGCGCCGAACGGCTGGCCGGGGACGCGCAGCGCCGAGGCGATCGCCGCCCAGAACTGCT
>WBZO01000593.1_pt1 | contig 72327 bp, 53 predicted proteins | sample 5204261 | NCBI WGS metagenome assembly WBZO01 (sample SAMN12412400, study PRJNA552823) | activated sludge metagenome | isolation source: activated sludge from anammox sidestream of wastewater treatment plant... | place: USA: North Carolina | collected 2017-09
ACGCTCGTCAGCGCTCTCCGCGCACGTGACCGTCAACTCGGTCTGACCCGCGCAGAGGAGGATCGTCAGGTCGCGTAGTCGTCACCCGAGCCGCCGCTGAATTTCAACAGCCGACGGGACATCCCCGCGGGCATGGGCAAAAGCCTTTGCCGAGGCGCGAGTCGCAAGCTGGGTGTTCAGCGCCCTGCTAGCCGGCTACGTGCTGGTCGTAGCGGTCAACCCGGAGACCAGAAATCGCATCACTTTCGCGGCAACCGTCGGTGGTCTTATAGCAATCCTGATCTACCGGATCTGCTCAGTCTCGTACCATGTCTACGCCGATTTGGAAGCCGGAGACACCAGCGCCATCGAAAGGTTCAAAGCCGAGAATGCCGAACTGAGAGGACAGATCGCCGACAGGACCAATCATCAGGCGCTGGCTGATGAGCTGACGGTGCAACACGAAAGGAGAAAGCGCCTCATTCGTCCTCCGCAACACCTACGAGACGACGCTGTAGCTGCTGAGACCGAAATTGAGCAGTGGGTCAACGACACACTCGAAATCATGCGGCGGCATGGCTGCAACAACCAGGAGATTCATCATGTTGAAAGCATCATGAATCCGGACCTGGTCGGCGTATTTACGCAGTTCACCGGCAAGGCTCGCGCGGTCGCAGTCCGGACGCAACGCATCGCGGACATCGCCACGCGACACGCTGAAATCGCCGAGCGTCTCGCTCTCAACGCGAGGCAGTGACTCGGATAGAGCATGTGAATAGATCGAGAGTGCCGAATTGATTTTGGTTGGAACGCACACTGGTCGATGAAGCCCATTGCTTACGTTGACGACAGCGGCAGCGGCGGAGACTCACGCTACTACGTGCTCGGCGGCTTCAAGGCTCTTGATTCGACGTGGGAAGCATTCGCACGGGATTGGCAAGGGGTTCTCGATGCAACGCCGGCCATCAGGCGATTCAAAATGCAGGAGGCGGAGCATCCGGACAAAGGGCCGTTCAGAGGACTCAACTGGAAGCAACGTCTGGACAAGGTGAACGCTTTCATTGACGTTATCGAAAAGCACGAATTGTTCGGTTTCACCGAAGCTCTTTCACACGACGGCTACCAGCTGCACCTGAAGCCCCTGCAAGCGCCGACCTTCGACGATCCATATTTCATCGCGTTCGGTTTCGCGTTGACCGCCTTCTCAAGCCACGAGCAGCACTACGAGAGCGCCGAGTCTGTCCACTTCGTTTTCGACGAACAAACCGTTCAAGAGAAGGCGAAGACGTTCTATCTGCAGATGCACGATCTCAAACCTTACCGAGGGGTCATCGCTTCAATCACGTTCGCAACCGACGATCAGCATCTGCCTCTCCAGGCGGCGGACCTTCTTGCCTGGCAGCGTCGCCGCAGGCTCTGCAAGACGACCGAAGGCACGCGACCGGAATACACCCGTCTGACAGCAAATCCCACCCGGTACTATCAGCACGTGTGGGATGATGGCGACTTCGCGAGGCAAGCGAAACAGATACAGGAGATGCATTTGGCTCTACGTCGAGGCGATATCACTCCTAAGCAGATTCTCGATTCTCGCCGCTAGCTGTTGACAATTCCGTCGCTGAACTCTGCGTCGACGAAGGGAAGGTCGTCGATCTTTCGGGTCATGTTGTCAGTTCTCATGTACTCTCCGTGTCATCGAATGATGGCGGGCGGGGTCCAACCGGGACGCTAAAGCCGAGGCCGTTCCACTTGGAGCATCGAGCAAGACTGGGCGCCGAAGGTTGTCGAACTACACGTAACTCGCCACGAATGATGCAGCGGGACGGTTGGTCCGCTAAAGTCGCCAAGCATCTATGAACCGGCTGGCCGGCGATGAACAGGCGGGGGCGTCCTCGCGCGTCGCCGTCACGAGTCACTGGGCTCGTCGCCGGCGGTGGCGGTCAGCGCACGCAGAATCAGTGACGCGACGCGCTGGATGCGATCCAACGCCTGGGTGAGCGACTCGCGGTCGCCGTCGTAGAGGTGAATGTAGTCACGCGACGAGGCGGCGGTGTCGATGCCCGCGCCGGTGCCCACAACGAAGGCAACGGCCTCGGCCTCGAGCTCACGCGTGTTCCGCGACGCCGGTCGATCGGCGTTCCGATGGAGCAGTTCGTGGGCGAATTCATGGACGAGGGTGGTGAATTCGACGGCGGGCGATAGACCGTTCAGGATCTGAATCCGGCCGCCTGCCGATGTGCCGAGCGCGCCGCCCAAATCGTCCACGTACGCCAGGTCGATGCCGTGGTGCTGGATCGCCGCCCTCAGCGATGCCGTCTTGTCACCCGGATCGCCGGAGGCATCACTCGTGGCCGGCAGTGGAGTTCCGTCGGTCTGCTCGACATCAAAGACGTACGCCGCTCGGAACCCGACAACCACGCGCGTCAGATCCACGTCGCCCTCACGGTCACGGCGGGCCAGGATAGGCGCGAGGATCGCAATGCCCTTTTCGCCCTTACGCACGTGCCGCTTGAGCGCACGCCACGTCTGGAATCCTGCGACCCGGGTCGCCGTCGGACGCTGACTCGCAATCAGGCAGACGTTGTGCCACGAGTAGTGGTGAAACCGCGCCATGGTCTTCAAGAACGCGGTGAGCTGCTCGCTGTGGCCTTCGTCGAGCAGGCGCGCCAGCGTATCGAGCGCGTCGGTCGTGATGTGTTGCAGGGCGTCGGCGGTCATGGTGGCCTCCTGTGAAACGGGTTGTCCGTGGTTCCTTCATGCCCAAAGGAACCCGACAACCCGTGAGGGAGGACACACGTCTCCGGCGGCGGGTCGGCGCGCACCGTGGCCGGTCTCACCGGTCGTGCCGGCGTGTGTGGCCGGCGCGACGCGAAGCGGCCGGTGAAGGCCGCGGTGCGATCACGCGTAGTACCCGACGAGCCGCGCCGGAGTCGTCCGCCGACGACGCAACGAGCTGACGGACCGTTGTTCTGGCGGCTTGGGGCGGCTGGAACCACGGAGTGCGACCGTTACCGTATTCGGTGACGTCACCGCGTTGAGGAGCCACGCCTGCGGAGACGACGCTTCAAGGTCGAGAGCGAGATGCCGAGTTCTTTGGCCGCGCGTTGCCGATTCCCGCCGACGCGGTCGAGGACGGCGCGGACATACACGCGTTCGCGATCGATGAGCGGTCGCTGACGGCCAATGGTGGCGGTGGCGTGGTGCCCGCGGAGGGCCTCCGGCAGATCCTCGACGTCGATGATCGAGCCGGTAGAGACGGCGCACGCGTGTTCGATGGCGTGTTGCAGTTCACGGATGTTGCCAGGCCAGGGATACTCGAGCAGGCGTTCGAGGACAGCCGGCGTGTAGCCAACCCTGGGTCGTCCGAGGCGTGTGGCGGTTTCGAGCAGCAGCTGGCGCGCGAGTCCGACCACTTCGTCGAGCCGCTGACGTAGTGGCGGGATGTGCAGATGAATCACGTCGAGGCGGTAGTACAGATCACGGCGAAAGCGCCCCTGCTCGACCTCGTCGGTCAGCTGCCGGTTCGTGGCCGCGACGAGGCGCAAATCGATCGGTCGGGGCTTCCGTTCGCCGAGCCGCACCACTTCGCGCTCCTGGATGACACGGAGCAATTTGACCTGCGTCGACAGGGACAGCTCGCCGACTTCGTCGAGAAAGAGCGTGCCCCGGTCCGCGGCTTCGAAGAGACTGGGCCGGTCCTGCACGGCGCCGGTGAAGGCGCCCCGGGCGTGTCCGAACAGTTCGCTCTCGATGAGCGTCTCGGCAAGGGCGCCACAGTTCACGGCGATGAACGGTCCACGTGACCGGCGAGACGCCCCGTGCAGCGATCGGGCAAGGCGTTCCTTGCCGACACCGCTCTCACCCGTGATGAGGACCGTCGAATCGAGGGGAGCAACCCGCTGCGCCAGGGCCACGACCTGACGCATGGACGCGCCCGTCGATGGTGGACTGGTCGTTTTTCGGGAATCGGCCTGGTCCTGCGGCAACGGAGCGGCAAGAACCTGGAGGCAGGTGGTGAGGGCGCGAAACAGTTCGGCGTGATGATCGCGGGGCACGTGCACCTCACGGGGGACGTTGAGACGTGGGCTCGATTCGCTGGACGCACGGCAACCCGGTTGCTAGCAAGATCCGTGAGCACATGGCGGTGACCAGAGACTCGGGGAACGAAGCATGAAGATCCCCGGAACGCATGTGCATGTCAGGGAATGAGTTGGCGGCTTCACACTCTTTCGACGTGAACTGGCTCTACGCGCCGAGACACATCAATCGCGCCCCAAGAATGGGTAGTTACTACCCGTCCGGCCTTGGGTTTGGATACCGTTAACATGCTCTCCCGCATCACGATTCGACGTTTCGCGCGAATTCGAGCCGCGGGTAGCAGATTCCCGCAATGTGAGGCGTCGAGGACGCGGTGAGGAGTCGCTTCACAAGTGGCCGATCTCGCGGAAGCTGACGTATCGGCCATCGCCGACGATGATGTGGTCGAGGACCTCGATCCCCAGTAACGTGCCCGCAGCCGCGAGCTGACGGGTGAGTTGGAGATCATCGGGGCTCGGCGTGGGGTCGCCGCTTGGATGCGAGTGGCAGATGATGATGGCGCCCGCGTTCGCGAGAATGGCGGCCTTGAACACTTCGCGGGGCGTGACGAGCACGGTGTCGAGTGTGCCTCGCCCCACCTCGTGATACGCGATGACACGGCGCTTCGTCGACAGACACAGCATTGCGAAGACTTCCGACGGCTCCTGCTGCAGCAGCGGCACCAAGATAGCCGCTGAGTCGCGCGGCGTCGTCAGGGTGCGGCCGATCACGATGGGATGGCCATCGCCATCACGTTTCAGGGCGTAACGAACTGTTAGCTCCCGAAGTCTTGTTGTCTCTGTCATCGACGTGTCCTCCGTGTGTGCGTGTCGGGGTTCCTTCATGGCGATGAGGAACCCTGCACGCGCACCGGCAGGACGCGAGCGACGTGACGGACCGCTGAAGGCGTGGCGAGCGAGCAGCGGCCGTGCGCAGGTCTGCCTGGCGCGGGCCCGCCTGGGCGAACCGCTGCGTCGCCACCCCTGTCCGCTTCCAGCGGCGACGGGCCGACGCGTCGCGCACACCAGACAGAGACGAGACGGGGAGTGACGGGCGATACGTGGTGCGTCGAAGGCGGTCATCGGACCGGGCGGTCAACTGACGGCCTGACAAGCCCCTCCAGTGATTTTGGTCGACTGCATGTTTGGCGGTCTGTGGGGATCGACGTCCCGCGGCCGCTGCGCATCGCCTGGTCGGGCCCGTGCGTCGCGACGCCGCGCGGCGTCTTCTTCAAGGGACGAATTAGAGGGACGAATTAAGGGGACGTCTTACTGGCTCAATCTGACCTCCCCCTCGGCTCAGGGTGAGCTGGGGGACCAGCTCAAATTGAGCTGCCTCGACGGCTCAATCTGAGCTACCGGCGCCGATTCGTCGCGGTTGGACCGCCGCAGCGTCGCCCGTCTTAGTGGCTCAGATTGAGCTGCCGGTGTGCACGTGACGGGTCGGGTGGTACGACCGCGGCACACACACAAAGGCACATCGCCCGACGGTCGGGTGACGATGCACTTCGCGAGGCCGAGATGAGAATGAGGGCGGAGCCCGGAGGCGCTCCGCCCTGTGACGCCGCCGGTCACGCCTCGGCGGTCACCGTCTGTTCGTACTCGGCGTAAGCCTCGAGGATGAGGTCGCGGACCGCCTGCTGCGCCGTGGCGTCGACGACGGGACGCAACAGCGCGAAGCTGCGGCGCTCTCCGTTCACGCTGTACTGCCGCGCCGGGAACGTGACGTTCCGGCCGCCGGCTCCGCGGCGCTCCCAGATCGCAAACCCGATCAGCTTGAGCCCGGCGAGAGGACCGTCGGCGAAGTGGAGCTCGGCGTCGGCGAGCTTTCCGGCGGGGTTGCCTTTGTCGTTCGCGGTGATCTTGACGGTGACGCTGTCGGCCTGGATGGTGGTCTTCATGGTTCTGCTCCTCCTGGGAACCGTGATTGGTTCCTTCGTGAGAAGCCAGGAACCATCACGCGTCCCGGCGAGGACAGAAGCGGCGCGCGAGGCGCCCGCGGTCACCGGCGACCGCAACCAGCGTGGCCAGGTTCCCTGGCACGCCGCACGGGCGGCTTGCTGGGTGCAGCCGGTGGCCGATGACGGGTGCCTCGTGCGCCGCGGACCCAACGCCCACCGAACCGGCGACGCTCACACGTCGAGACCGCGTGAAGACACGACGACTACAACGCTAGCGATGCCAAGGCACAGAACGGCGTTCGACCGACCCGGACGACAGGAACTTTGCAACGGGTTGCTGGGTCGGCGCGCGGGTAAAGGCGATAGACAGACGCAGGTCCGAAGAGCGGAGGCGCAGCAGTGAGCGGGTTAGCCGGCGTGCCCGAACAGCGCGAGCAGCAGTCGAACGCAGACCGCCAGCGCGCCGAAGCCAAAGACGAGCACGGCGAGGCCCCCGACGGCCGCAATGGGCCCGAGGCACGCCCACGCGATAAGACGAAAAAGCGATGGAGATCGTGAGGTCGTTGACATTGACATCACCACGCGGGGCGCGTCGCGACCGCCAGACGTCGGCAGTTTAACGCCGCAGCTCGACGCTCCTAATCGTACACCCGACAGGTAGAAGGGCACACGCCACGTTCTTCTAGCGTCGACTGTCTCGTTACGCGGGGAACGTCACGTTTCCGCTGCCCTCGCGTTGGAGGTTGCACCAGCCTGGTGTAAGGTGATGCGGCTGAAGTTATGTCCAAAGCCAGTCCTATGGCACCGGAAGGCAGTTCCCAGTCCGTCCGCCTGTCCATGTCAATTCCCTCCGCTGACTACCGCGATCTGAAGGCGGCAGCCGAGCGTCAGCGCGTCTCCGTTGCCCGGGTGACTCGTGAAGCAGTCCGCAAGTACCTGAGTGCAGCCCGCCGCGCGGCCCGAAGGACGCGATGAGCAAGAAGCCTCCCAAGCGGAAGATCGAAAACTACACACATGCCAATGAGCAGCGGGCGAACAACCCGCCCGTCGGCCTCGTCACGCCGGAAACCGACCGGGACGCGGGCAAGAAGACGTACGAATACGACCCCCACATCGACCCCGCCCTGCAATGGGCCGGCAAGGCCGAGCGGACATCGTTCGACGTGCAGACTGTCTCGCTGCACGTTCACGAACGCATCGATCCGCGCTCGATCATCGAAGCTGTCCGCAAGAAGAACGGCGAGGACTTCGTGCAGGGGTCGTTGTTCAGCCGTGTCGATGAGAACCCTCCGATCCGAGAGGCAATTGAGTTCTACAGGCACAAACACAACTGGTCGAACCGGCTGATCGCGGGCGACAGCCTTCTCGTCATGAACAGCCTTCTTGAAAAAGAAGGCATGGCGGGCAAGGTGCAGATGGCGTATTTCGATCCGCCTTACGGCATCCGGTACGGCTCGAACTTCCAGCCCTTTGTCAGCAAGCGGCGGCTGAGCGAGAACGACGCCGACGAGGACTTGACGACGGAACCTGAAATGCTGCGCGCGTTCCGCGATACGTGGGAACTCGGCATCCACTCCTATCTCTCCTACATGCGCGACCGGCTGCTGCTCACGCGGGAGCTGCTGGCCGAGGAGGGTTCCGTCTTCGTGCAGATCTCCGACGACAACGTCGCGCATGTGCGTGAGGTGCTCGTCGAGATTTTCGGCGCGAAGAATTTCGTCGTCACGATCCCACTGAAGAAAAAGGGTGGCCAGAAGGCGGGTCTGCTCGCCCCGGTCAACGACTACATCCTGTGGGCGGCGAAGAACCAGGAAGCCGCCCGCAAGAAATTCAGGAAACTGTATATCGCGGTGCCGACCGCCGACCTGCTCACGAAATTCAACATCGTCGAGCTGCCCGACGGCGAGACCGCAACCGTGACCGAGTTGTCGAAGCGCACCGGACACGATTACAAGCGGTTCCCAAAGCTGTTCGAAGAGGACTTCCCGAAGGCGCGACTGTTCGAGTCAAAGGACCTGACCGCTGGAGGCTACCGCCGGACACAGAGCGTCCCCTTCAAATATGAAGGCGTCACCTATGATCCGGGCGAGGGAAATTGCTGGAAGCACAGCGCCATCACCGATGACGGCTCGCCGTCTGGCATGGAACGCGTCGCCAAGGCGAAACGCATCTTCGTCGGCGAAAACCAGATCAGGTTCAAGCGCTATGCCACGGATTTTCCGTACGAAGTCGTCACCAACTGGTGGGACGAATTCGGCGGCGCTCCGGACCAGATTTTTGTCGTGCAGACCAATCCGGAAATCGTCAAGCGCTGCATGCTGATGACGACCGATCCGGGCGACCTCGTCCTCGATATCACCTGCGGCAGCGGCACCACCGCCGTGGTCGCCGAGGAATGGGGCCGCCGCTGGATTACCTGCGACAGCTCGCGCGTGGCCCTGACGCTCGCCAAGCTGCGCGTCATGACCTCCGTCTTCGATTTCTATCGACTCGCGCAGCCGGATGAAGGCGTCGACAGCGGGCTTGCCTACAAGACCGTCCCCCACATTACGTCCAGCACGATTGCGAACAACGAGCCGCCGGTGACGGAGCCGCTCTACGACGAGCCGCTCCGCGACACAGGGCGCACGCGGGTGTCGGGTCCGTTCACAATGGAGGCCGTTCCCGCGCCCGCAGTGAAGGCATTTTCCGAAATCGAGGGCGCCGCGCTCCCGGCCGACCAGAGCGTGGCGCGCGACGGTGAAACCGCCCGGCAGGGCGACTGGCGCGACGAATTGCTGAAGACCGGAATCCGCGGGCGAAACAAGCAGCGCGTCGAGTTCTCGCGCGTCGAGCCGCTCGCAGGCACGCGCTGGCTTCACGCCGACGCCGAAACAAGAGAGGCCACCCCGCAGCGCGTCGTTGCGTCGTTCGGGCCGGAGCATGCGCCTCTCGAACAGCGACAAGTCGCGCTTGCGATCGAGGAGGCGCAGTCGCTGGTCCCGAAGCCGAAAATGATTGTGTTCGCCGCGTTCCAGTTCGATCCCGAGGCGGCGAAGGACATCGACGAGACGAAATGGCCGGGCGTCACCCTCCTTAAGGCGCAGATGAACGCCGACCTCCTGACCGAGGACCTGAAACGCAAACGCACCAGCAATGACAGCTTCTGGCTGATCGGACAGCCCGATGTCGACGTCAGTCCGGTTGATGGCGAGCAGGGCAAGTACCGCGTCGCGATCAACGGCTTCGATTACTACAACACCAAATCCGGCGAGATCGAGTCTGGCGGGACCGACAAGATCGCGATGTGGATGCTGGACACGGATTACGACGGCCGGAGCCTATTCCCCCGTCAGGTGTTCTTCATCGCCGATGTGATGAAGGAAGGGCTGAAAACGCTCGCCGCCAATCTTCACGCTGAAATCGACGCGAACCTGATCAAGGCGTATCTCGGCAAGGTGTCACTGCCGTTTGAGACAGGCACGCACAAGCGCGCAGCGGTCAAAATCATCGATGACCGCGGCATCGAAAGCCTTCGCATCATCGATCTCGACTGATGGACCGCCAGACCATCGACCGTCTCATCGTCAATTCTCCCTACGAGGAGCCGCAGCGCTATTGGCGGTACAACCGCGAGAGCCGAACCTTCACGCTGATCGACGGCGAACGCCGCCCGGCCGGCTACGTCATCGCCTCGGAAGGCTCGAAGGCGTTCGACGACCCCGGCGTGTTCGTCCCCATTCCTCTCGTGAATCAGATTCGGCCGCGCGTCAAAGCGTGGCGCGACCAGGGGTATCCCGGCGTCACCGGAACCACCAAGCGGTTGCTCGAGCACTGGCGCAACCCGGAGGATTTCGAAACGCGCCGTTTCTTCTTTTGCCAGCTCGAAGCGATCGAAACTCTGATCTGGCTGGCTGAAGCCTCCGCCGCCGACAGAGTCGGCATCGACATCCCGCCGGACGGCGGTGAATTCCGGCGGCTCTGCGCCAAGATGGCGACGGGCTCCGGCAAGACCATCGTCATGGCGATGACCATCGCCTGGCAGGTTCTGAACAAGGTCACGTATCCGCACGACGCGCGGTTTTCCAAGAACGTCTTCGTCGTCGCGCCGGGCCTCACCGTTCGCAGCCGGCTTTCGGTCCTCGACCCCGTCGACCGCGCGAACTACTACGAGAGCTTCCGCATCGTTCCCGACGCGCTGATGGAGGCGTTGCGGCAGGGCAAGGTGATCGTGCGGAACTGGCACGTCTTGTCCTGGGACACGGAAGAGAAGATCCGGAGGAAGCGCAGCGTCGACAAGCGCGGCCCCAAGAGCAACGAAGCCTATGTCCGCGACGTTCTCGGTGAGATGTCGTCGGCGCAGAACATCCTCGTCATCAATGACGAGGCGCATCATGCCTGGCGCGTTCCCGCTGAGTCCAAGATCAAAGGCGTCAGCAAGGATGATCTCGACGAAGCGACCAAATGGGTCGGCGGCCTCGACCGCGTCCACAAGGCGCGCGGCATCCTCGCCGCGTACGATTTCTCGGCAACGCCCTTCGCGCCGTCGGGAAAGAAGAGCTCCGAAGAAGCGCTGTTCGGCTGGATCGTTAGCGACTTCGGCCTGAATGACGCGATTGAATCCGGCCTCGTCAAGACGCCGCGCGTCGTCGTCCGCGATGACGCCATCCCCAGCGCCAAAACGTACAAGTCACGCCTGTACCACATCTACAACGATCCCGAGGTGAAGGACGACCTCAATCGCAAGGCGGAGCCGGAGGAGCCGCTGCCCGATCTCGTCATCAACGGCTATTACCTCCTCGGCTTCGACTGGCGCGAGACCGCGAAATCCTGGAGCGACGCCGGTTTCCGGACGCCGCCCGTCATGATCACGGTTGCCAACCGCACCGAAACGGCGGCACGCGTCAAGTACGCCTTCGACCACAAGAAGGTTCACATCGACGAACTCGCCGATCCTGCCGGTACACTGCATATCGATTCGAAGGTGCTTCAGCAGGCCGAGGCCACCGAGGAGCCGATCCCCCAGGCCACGACGACGGACGATGATGACGAGAACGCGAGCGACGCGGCGGACGCCGACGGAAACGACGACGCTAACGCCAACGGCTACGCGAACTCCGGCGAGCCGAAGAGGAAGCTCACAAAAAAGCAGCAGGCTGAACTCCTGAGGCGGCTTGTCGACACCGTCGGTCAATTCGGAAAGCCGGGAGAAAAAATTCAGAACGTGATTTCGGTCGGGATGGTCTCGGAAGGCTGGGACGCAAAGACCGTCACCCACGTCATGGGCCTGCGGGCCTTCACGAGCCAGCTCCTGTGCGAGCAGGTTGTCGGCCGCGGCCTGCGGCGCACGGCTTACGAGTTGAACCCGGAGACCGGACTGTTCGACCCCGAGTACGTGAACATTTTCGGCGTTCCGTTCACGTTCCTGCCTCACGAGTCCAAGGACGGCGCGATCCCTGCGCCGCCGAAACCCAAGACGCCGATCGAGCCGGACCCGGCGAAGGCGAGCTTCGAGATCACCTGGCCCAACGTGGTCCGCATCGACCAGATCTACAAGCCCCACCTCTCGCTCGATTGGAAAATCGTCAAGGCCCTGGAATTGAATGCCGGGCAGACCGCAAAGCTGGCCGAACTCGCGCCGATTCTCGAAGGCAAGCCTGACGTCACCAAGATCGCGCAGATTGATCTCGAACGCCTTGCCCGCGAATTCCGGACGCAGAAGATCATTTTCGAGGCCGCGCGCGACGTCTATGAACAGATTCAAAAGGACTGGAAAGGGGACCGGGAAACGCTGCTCGCTCAGCTTGTGCGGCTCGTCGAGCAGTTCATTCGCTCGGGGCGCATCGTCATCATTCCGGAGGTCTTCGCCAGGGACGATCTCAAACGCCGCCTGATCATCACCCTGAACATGACGAAAGTCGTTCAGCACATCGGGCAGGCCATCCGCTTCGAGAACGCCGAGCGCCGCGAGCCGCTCTTCGACCGCGTGCGGCCCATCCGCTCGACGGGCGACATGGGGACCTGGTACACGGGCAAGCCATGTGAGCGCACGGCGAAGTCGCACATCAACTTCTGCGTTATGGACAGCACGTGGGAAGCGAGCGAAGCCTTCGAGCTTGACCACAACCCGGCTGTCGACGCCTGGGTCAAAAACGACCATCTTGGTTTTGAAATTCTCTATATCTACCGCGGCGTCGTCCGGAAATACCGGCCGGATTTCCTCATGCGCCTCGTCTCTGGCGACATGCTGGTGCTGGAAGTGAAAGGGCACGATACCGAGCAGGATCAGATCAAGCGGCGGTTCCTCGATGAATGGACGAAGGCCGTCAGCGACCACGGCGGCTTCGGCCGCTGGTCGTGGGACGTGTCGAAGAACCCCTCCGACATCAAGGACATCCTGCACAGGCGCGCACACGCCGCGGCCGTGTAGCACGAGCGCTAATTCGCCATCCCGCTTGACAGAACGCCCGCGGAGTCCTTAACTCGACTACTTCCGCAACACACAGAGAGAGCCGCGACTATGAGCACCGCACCGTCCGCCTCCCGCTGGCCACGCGGCTCCGAATGGCGCAAATGGGACCTTCACGTCCACAGCCCCGCCTCGTCAGGGTTTTCTGGCGACTGGAACCAGTTCATCATCCAGCTGGGAAACGCCGATTGCGACGTCATCGGCATCAACGATTACTTCTCCGTCTCCGGCTACAAGGAAGTCCTCCGCCGGCTCAACGATCCCGGCGCGGCGACGGAAGGCAACAAGGCGTATCGCGAGGGACTCGAGAAGCTGCGCGTGAAAACCCTGCTGCCCGTCGTCGAATGCCGAATGACCAACGTCGTCATCGGAAAGAAAGCCAACACCGGCCAACGGATCAATTTCCACCTCATCTTCGATCCCGCCGTGTCACCCGACGACATCGAAACGCTGATCAAGGGCCTGAAGGTCAAGGACCAGTCGATCGGGACGCGCTACGCGGACGCAAAGTTCCTGCTGGATGATTGCTCGACCGACTTCAACGCCGTCCGCAAGGCGTTGATCGACGACAACACGTTCAAGGACCGTTTCCTGATCTGGATTCCGTACGACGAATATGGCGGCATCGACGACATCAATCCGGACACGGACAAGCTGTTCAAGGAAGGACTCGTCTGGCACGCTGACATTCTCGGCTCCAGCAACAAGAAGCAGGCCGACTTCTTCCTTTGGAAGAATCCTAACTTCACCGAGGAGCAGTACAAGGCCTGGTTCGGCAGGCGCAAGCCCTGCATCAAGGGCAGCGATTCTCACAACGTCAACGACGAGATCGGGCGGCTGAAGGATCACAACTCGCAGCCGATCGACAAGTACTGCTGGATCAAGGCCGACCCGACCTTCGGGGGCTTGCGGCAAATCACGAACGAGCCGGAGGCGCGCGTCCATATCGGCAAGCTCCCGCCGAAACTCGCGGAGGTCCATGGCAACAAGACGCGCTATCTTTCGTCGGCCGTCATCCGGCGCACGCAGGGCAATGATCCCGACCACGTCTGGTTCGACATCGAGGTTCCGCTCAGCCAGGACATGGTAGCCGTCATCGGCAACAAAGGCAGCGGCAAGAGTGCGCTCGCCGACATCCTCGCGCTTGCCGGAAACACGCATTGCGACACGAAGCATTTCTCGTTCCTCACGAAAGAGCGGTTTTGCGAACGGAACGGCCGGATCGCGAAGGACTTCGATGTCACGCTTCAGTGGGCGGACGGATCGTCGGCCGCCCGCTCGTTGAACGCCAAGCCCGACGTGAATGACGTCGAGCGGGTGAAGTACATCCCGCAGACTTACCTTGAAAAGGTCTGCACCGAGACAGAGCCCGGCCAGGAGAGCGAATTCCAGACCGAGCTTCGGAAGGTCATCTTCTCGCACATCTCCGACGCCGACCGCCTCGGGAAAGAAACGCTCGACGACCTGATCGCCTACAAAACCGAGGAACTCCGCGAGCAGCTCGTCAAGCACCGTCAGGAAATCGCGCGCCTCAATACCGAGATCGTCAGGCTCGAAGCCCGTGCGACGCCGGAGTACGCGGCGCAATTGGATTCACAACGAGCCCTGAAGGCGAAGGAACTCGAAGCCCATGTCGCGACGAAGCCTGCCGTCGTCGAGCAGCCGAACAGCCTGCCTCCTGATCAACAGCAGGCAGCGCAGGCAATCGCGGACGAACTGGCGAAGGAGCGCCAGACGCTCGCCGACCTAGAGGCCAAGATCGCCGCGCAGAAGGCCCGCCAGAAGACGCTCATCGAGCACATAGCGATCGCGAGAAAGCTCGACGGGCGGATTGCGAACTTCGAGGCTGAGTATGAACGCCTCGTGCAGGAGACCAGCGCCGACTTGCAGACGCTGTCTCTTTCCGTTGGGGATCTCGTCACCGTCAAGATCGACAAGGCAAAGCTGACGGCCTCGCGAACCACTCTGTCGACCGAGAAGACCGCCGTTGACGCCAGCCTGTCCGACACGGCAGCAGCTGGCCTTCCGCAGCAGGCCGCCGCATGCAAGCTGAGAATCAAGGCGCTCCAGGAAAAGCTGGACGCGCCGAACCGCCGATATCACGAATACCTGGAAGCGCTGAAGGCGTGGGAGACGAAGAAGGCCGCACTCGAAGGCGCGGCCGACAAGCCGGACACGCTGGCCTACTTCGACGCGCAGATCGCCTACGTGAAGAACACGCTTCCCGGAGAGAGCAACGCATTGCGCGCTCAGCGCACCGGGGTGACGCGCACGATCCACGGCGACATCGCGTCTATCCGCGATGTCTATACCGAGTTGTTCGGCGCCGTCCAGAAGCTGATCGAGGATAGCGTCATCATCCGCGAAGGATTCAAGCTCACCTTCGAGAGCAGCATCATCGATCACACGTTCCAGCGCGACTTCTTCGACAAGTACATCAACCAGGCCATCGCCGGATCTTTCTACAGCAAGGACAGGGGCGCCGTCCGGCTGGAGGAGATTCGCGCGGACTTCGACTTCAACAAGGCTGACGACGCCATCGGATTCGTCGAGCGCATCCTTGAAAATCTGACGCATGACCGCCGCACGGCGGCCCTCAGCCGGACCAATCTTGCCGACCAGCTACGGAAGAATGCGACGGGGAAGGACCTGTACGACTACCTCTGGTCGCTCGAATATCTCGAACCCGAATACTCGCTCCGCCTCGACGGAAAGGAACTCAGCCACCTCTCGCCCGGCGAACGCGGCACGCTGCTCCTGGTGTTCTATCTCCTGGTCGATAAGAGCAGCAACCCCATCATCGTCGACCAGCCCGAGGAGAATCTCGACAACCACACCGTCTACCGGCTCCTGATTCCCGTCATCAAGGACGTCAAGAAACGCCGTCAACTGATCATGGTGACGCACAGCCCGAACATCGCCGTGGTCTGCGACGCAGAGCAGATCATCCACGCGCATATCGACCGGGCGAACGGCAACCGCGTGGAATACACGATGGGCGCGATCGAAGCCCGTGAGCTGAATCTGCACGTCATCAACGTTCTCGAAGGCACGCGGCCCGCGTTCGACAACCGCGGTTCCAAGTACCTGCCGACGTAATCTCGGATTCCAACTGCGGATGGGTACGCTGCCAACGCTGCTGGAGGCAAGCCCCGGTCACGACCAGCTCGATCAGCCATCCGCATCTCAGGTGCCGGGCTGCCGGGAGCCGCTGAACCTGTGCCGTAACACTGACCGCAGCCGCGAATTCAAGCGCTGAAGTGCTGGTGCCTAGTTTGAGCCGCTATACTGCTGAGCGGTGCGGCCGCGCTGGCCTTGTGGCCGCGGGCGTGATCGCAGACCCGGCCAGATCTCGTGGTCGCTCACGCCACGGTACTGCCATTGACCGCTCGCCGGTGGCGTCGAATTGTGCGGGCGGCAAGGAGCGCCGCCCCGAGTGCTCGGCCGGTAAGTCGCGGCGCTGATTGCAGTTGGAACAAACTGCTGGCGCGTCCAGCCGGCTTCGCATTGCTCGCGATTGCGACTGGACGGGGTGCAGCAGGGGGAACACCCCGCGCGACGCCCTGTTCCCCCCACGGTTCCCCCCTCTGGATGTCACCGCCGAGATCACACACTTGTTTGTATATCCCAGAACTGGGATAATATTGAAGTGCGACGTGTCCCGGCTGCCGACGAGAAACCGTTGCATTGGGTGGGCTCCTCCAAGCGCGATTTCCTGGCCTTTCCTGCGGCGGCCAAGGAGGATATGGGCAATGCTCTCGGTATCGCGCAGTTCGGCGGTACCGCGCCAACGGCGAAGCCGTGGAAGGGGCTTGGTCCTGGCGTCCTGGAGGTCGTCGAGTCCCACGACGGAAACGCTTATCGAGCGGTGTACACCGTCCGGTTCGAGAAGGCGGTGTACGTCCTCCACGCGTTCCAGAAGAAGTCTCCGTCCGGCATCCGGACGGCCAAACGGGATGTCGATCTTGTCGCAGAACGGTTGAAAACCGCTGAGAGGGACTACGAGGAACACCATGGCAACCAAAAGCGCTGAAGGGAAAGAACCGGTCACCCGTGGGACCGGGAACGTGTTCGCCGATCTCGGGTTTCCCGATGCTGCCGAGCGGCAGGCCAGGCTGCGCCTAGCGTATGCGCTGAATCAGGAGCTTGAAGCGCGCAAGATCTCGCAGGCCGATGCCGCCAAGGTGCTGGGAGTGACGCAGCCTAAGGTTTCTGCCCTTCGTCGCTACAAGCTGGATGGCTTCTCCGTCGAACGCCTGATGAACCTGTTGACCGCGCTCGACCAGGATGTGGAGATCGTGATTCGCCGAAAGCCCCGCTCGCGAAGAGCCGCGCGCATCAGCGTAGTGGCGGCCTGAATTCTGCTCGACCGGCGAGTCCACACAACAGTTGAGAAAATGTCGTGACAGGTTCGCGCAACAGGCGGAGTACCAAGAGCTCGGTCCTCGGAGATCATCGTCGTGTCGGCAAGAGATTTGTCCCGCCGTTTGTTGCGATGCTAGGTGGCCTCAATCCCGTTAAGTGGATCGATAGTCTGTTGCCCGAGATGCTGTGGCTCGGGATGCTGAACAACGATCACGGCCATCGCGCTGGCGTTCAGCTCGCGAAGGCGCTGGCGACGGCCGCCGATCGAGCAATGGCCCCGCACACGGGTGTGTTCGCGATTGCGTCCACCTATTCATCAATCCCCAGCGATCAATGGACCGACATCATTCGCCTGATTCCATCAAACTTATTCGAGGAGCTTCAGCGGACGCTGCGTCCTCTCGCTGCTTTGTATCCGCGGTCCGCATTCACCGGTTTGTGGGGCGGGGAACAACCGCAGCCGCACGATGGCGACATCGGCATCATGCGGGCGCAGGTGGGCACGATGGTGAATCGTGGTGGCCGTCCGGCGATGCTTGCGCAAGCGAACGCCATCTACATTGCGAGCGTCACTGGGAAGCTTATTGTGAACGAGGGATCGATGCTCTCCAAACTCGAGGCGATTACGCAGTACCCCGACACTGAGGAGTCGCGTATGGCTGGATCCGCAGTGAGGGCTGCAAGCTTAATGCTCGGCCGGCACACGGATGAGTCGCAGCAAGCTGGTTCGGAGTGGACGCGGTATTTCTGGCAGCGGGGGATCGAGATCAGCTCGTGCGACTTGGGGGCAGATGACGACGATGGATAGCGAGGCTGACTTTAATGCACGGTACCGACAGATTTTGATCGACTACTGCAGGGCCGCAGAGTTTGAACTCCGCGAGCGCTGGGATCTGTGGCCCTTCAAGGCGGCCGATAATTGCGTTCACGAAGTAGTCGGTGGACTCCTCGCGAGACAAACGACGCTGGCTACGCATCTGGTTGGTGGGCCGCCGATGTGGACGCCGCACATCGCACCTCTCGTGTTACGCTCGATGGTCGACCTGCGAATCACGCTCGGGTGGATCTTGATCGAACCTGCGCTCCGCAGTGAGCAGTTCGTCTTGTATGGCCTCGGGCAGACAAAGCTCTGGATTGAACACCTCAAGACCCGCCTGACCGAACGCGGCGAGGATCCGGATGCCGATGGTCAAGTCAAGGCGATGCAGGGCTGGGTCGATTCGCAGCAGTTCCACTTCCTCACTGAAGTCAACGTCGGCAATTGGGCGGGAACAGATCTCAGGGGCATGGCGGCCGACTGCGGCTGCGAGGACACTTACCGCTTTGAGTACTCCACGTGGAGCGCCGCCACTCACAACATGTGGCAGCACGTCGGCGTGTACAACCTGAAACCTTGCGCTAACCCGTTGCACCGTGGTGGCCACCGAGTTCCGAGTACGGCGACTCCCCCTGAGGATCTCTATCTAGCGCGGTACGGCGCCAGATACCTGGACGAGACTTTCGCGGCGTTCGACGAATTCCGAGGCCTGAGTCCAATATGCGAGTCTGCCTTCGAGCGTCTTGACTACGAGCTGGAGGAACTGGGGCGGGAGATCGCCGCTGCGGAGGGCCGCCAAACGCAGGACGCTGCCGTCGACGTCTCTACCGACACCCAGGCGGGGCGCTGAGATGATGTCTACTGGCTTGGAGCGAACTGAAGTCTGGAGAGCGTGCTCATGATCTGACGGCTACGCTGACGGAACGTCACTACCATCGGGCGAAAAGCCACAACACAGGAAGGCGCGAGCCCGCCGTCATCGGCTGGAGGGGCGGGCGGACTGCTGAAGTTTGAGCAGGAAATGGCCTGGCGCGGACTGGGAGTTGTCCCGGAAGTCGTTCCAGCGCTTGACGGCGTCGCGGCCCGCTGCGAGCGCGACGATGGCGGAGTACCCGCCTGTGAAGTACGTTGCGCCAAGGCTGGCAGCGACGATCGCGACATCCCTGAACATGGCACCCTGCAGACGGTCGAACGCCAACGCCGCTTCGCGCGTCTTGAGCGTCAATTCACGACGCAGCTCATCGAGGGCGTGCCGACGCTTGGCCTCGTCTCGCTCCGCCGCGACCGCGGTCAAGCCGCGCTCAAGCTGAATTCTGAACGCTTCCAGTGAGGCTGGCTGGCTGGCCCGGACGCGCATGAGGTCGCTCTCCGATACTTGGTCAAGAACCGGCAATTGAAGCTGTAACACGAGTTCGGGAATCTGCTCGTCAACGTTCAGGGTGCGGTCTCCGTGACGCAGCAAGTCCGCCATCAGATCAGAATCAGTGAGGAGCATCGCCTCGACGTAGGAGGCGTTGATCACGTCGCGGACGATCGCCGCGTAGATGTTCCCGGCCGTTGAATTTATCGATTGAGTGACCCAGCGCTCGAACTCGTCTGGCGGCGGAGGCGGAGCCTCGTGGTTCATCAGGAAGGTGATGACCGAGGGGTCATCAGGGTCCACCGTGGTGGTCGTTTTCGCGAGTTGATACATCATCGGCCGATCAAACCCGGCGAACGTGATGCCAATGGCGCGACAAGGGGTCAGCGGCTCGTCTCGGCTGGCCCAGCCACGGTCGATCTTATGAAGCTTCACTACCCGGGCGCGATTGCGAAACCAGTCGCGCAGCGGCTCTGGGATGCGCTCGGCGAAGAGGGTCGGTGAATAGAGAATCGGGAGTCTGCTAGGCGGTTCATTGGCCAGGCCGGTCGGCGCGATCGCAAGGAATCCAGCGGCCACCATCGGTCTGACCGCCCGCAAGAAGGTGACCGCCTCGGTCAGGGCACTCCGATCAAGGCCGCGATCCTGATGGCCGCCGCCCAAGAACTCCGAGAGGGCTTGGTTGCTCCGAGGCGCCGACAACGGGAGCAGCGGGTCGTCGATGATTGCGCGGTCGAAGTAGAGCGCCATCCGCCGCAGCGTGTCGCGATTGACTGTTGTGTGGCTCGCGGTCGCGACGAACACCTTCGGGCCCTCGATGCGCGGTCGCAGGCTCTCGCGAATTTCATCGACGTTGCGAAGCACGTGTGCTCGGTAGCTTTCGAGCTCCGACCGCAGACGGTCCTCCGGCACCTGGACGGCCGGGGCGTCTTGTTCGAGCAGGATGCTTTGATCGAGAAAGTCGTAGATCTGGATCGACATAACAGTGAACGCGCTTGGCGCGTCGCCCCGCCCAGTATAGGCCCTGATGAGCGACCGACCGGGGCGCCAGCGGCGACGCCCCGGCCTGAGACGGTCACGCGCTCTGCGCCAGCTCGTTTCGTAACACGCGTAGGCCTCGAGCACGAGAGCGCGGATGCGCTCGTGCGCAGCGGTGTCGGTGAGCCCACGCAACCAACCCGTGGCTGGCTGGCGACAAAAGACAGCTCCGATTGCCCGCACGGGGCGCCAGCCAAAGTCGAGACCAATTCGAGACCATAACCGCCCAAACACCGTCGAACACCGGGGTCTAGCATCGACCAGAAGGCAAGACAAACCGGCATCAATGACAACCCCACGAAATCTGCAAAACCTCCACCCCCGGTTCAAATCCGGGCGGCGCCTCCAATCTTTTTGCAAGTCGTCAGGAGCGATGTTGCCCAGCGCGTTACCCGACCTGTGCGGTCGCGGTTTCGAGGCGCGCGGCGGCGTCGCGCAGGTCATCGTCGGAGACGTCGTAGCGTCTGAACACGCTCTCCGTTTTGTGCCCTGACAGCTTCATCGCCACGTGGGTACTGATGCCGTTGCGCACGAACGTCCGAATCGCGCTGCGTCGCAGGGTCGTGCGGGATGCGTCCAAGGTAGCCGGCCTTGCGGACGCGGTCTTGAACGCCTTCGTGATCGACGATCGGTTTCGGCTGCAAGGTCCCACCGCGGCCGGGTCGATAACCAGCACCGAGGGCGCGGAGGGAACAGAGGACACGGAAGGCACGTGGGACGAATGACACGGACCGCGCAGGGTGCGGAGAGCACGGAGGGCAGAGTAGGTGCAGCGCACGGGTGCGGGCGGCGCCGGGCGCCTCGCTGCTCTCTCGGTCGACGCCGCTACTTGCGTTTCCAGCGGGTGCCAGCGGGCGAGTCCTCGAGCAGGATGCCGCGATCGGCCAGCTCGTGACGGATGCGATCGGCCTCCGCGAAGTCGCGCCGGCGGCGCGCGGCGTTGCGCGCCTCGATGAAACGCTCGATCTCGTCGACCGGAACCGGCGGCTGCTCGTCCTCGGCGCGCCGGAGCGACAGGATGCCGAGCACCCGATCGAACTCGTCGAAGACGGCGCGAACCAGCGGGACGTCGGACGCGGACAGCTCGCCGGCGTCGATTGCCGAATTCAGCGCGCGCACCAGCTCGAAGATCGCGCCGAGCGCGGCGGCGGTGTTGAGATCGTCGCGCATCGCGTCGCCGAACGCAGCGCGTGCCTCCTCCACTCTCGCGCGTACGTCGTGTCCGCCGCCGTCGACCGAGGCGCCGGCTGGCGCCGGCACACGTGATCCGGCCGCGGACGGCCGCGCCCCTCCGGCAGCCGCGGCGGCCGGCTGACGCAGCGCACCCGCCTCGACGACGTCGAGCCGCGCGAGAAAGTCGGTGAGGCGGCGCAGCGCCTCCTCGGCCTGCTGAAGGCTGTCCCAGGTGAAATTGAGCTGCTTCCGATAGTGCGACGACAGCAGCAGATAGCGCACGGCCGACGGCCGATGACCGCGCGCGACGATGTCGGGAATCGTGTACGTGTTGCCGAGCGACTTCGACATCTTCTGCTCGTCGACGATCAGGTACTCGACGTGGAACCAGAAGCGCGAGAACTGCCGCCCGGTCGCGCACTCGCTCTGCGCGATCTCGTTCTCGTGGTGCGGGAAGATCAGATCGATGCCGCCGGTGTGGATGTCGATCGGCGGCTCGCCGAGCAGGCGCAGCGCCATCGCCGAGCACTCGAGGTGCCACCCGGGGCGTCCCGGCGCGCCGGCCGCTTCCCACGTCGGCTCGCCCGGCCTGGTCGCCTTCCACAACACGAAATCCCGCGCATCGTCCTTGGCGTAGGTGTCGGCGTCGACGCGCGCCCCCGGCTTCATCCCTTCGTGATCGAGATGCGCCAGCTTGCCGTAGTCGGGCATCGACGAGATCTTGAAGTAGATCGACCCGTCGCTCTGGTACGTGTGCCCCTTCTGCTCCAGCGTGCGGACGAGCGCCCCCATCGCTTCGATGTTGGCCGGGTCGGTCGCGCGCGGCGTCTCCTCGACCTCTTCGAGCCCGAGCACGCGCGCGTCCTCGCGAAAGGCGGCGATGTACTGATCGGTGTAGGCGCGAAGGTCCATGCCGGCCTTCTGCGCGCCGGCGATCGTGCGATCGTCGACGTCGGTGAAGTTCATCACGTGACGGAGATCGAACATCAGCAGGTGCCGCAGCGTCCGGCGCAGCACGTCGACGCAGACGAAGGTCCGGAAATTCCCGATGTGGCCGCGGGCGTACACGGTGAGGCCGCACGTGTACATGCGGACCGTGTTGCCGGGGCCCGGCGTGAACGGCTCTTCCGATCGGGTCAGCGTGTTATAGAGGCGCATTCAGCACAGCCTGCAAGTCGTCACTCTGGCGTCGTCCGCGGGCAACTGCCCTGCCAGATACGGCCGCCGTTGGCCGAGACCAGGATCTCCAGCCTGTCCTGGTTCGCGCGCATCTGGAGGTCGCACCGGCACACGCCGCCAAACGTGCCGCCGGCCGCGGCCTGCCGCAGCGCGGCGGCAAGGTCGTCGACCGGCGCCGAGACACACCCCGCGTACGTGAAGACCCGATCGGCGATCTCCTGCAGCAGTGAAACAGGTGCGCCCTGGCTGGAGAGCTCCAGGGCGAAGGTCTGGACGCGCGGCGGCACCACGCGGGATTTTACAGTGAAAGGCGCTCGAACAGCACGCGGGCGCGGGCGCAGTCGGCCTCGATCTGCGCCTTCAGCGCGTCCAGCGACTCGAACGCCCGCTCGTCGCGCAGCCGCTGCACGAAGCCGACGCGGACCGCCGATCCGTACAAATCGCGGTCGAAGTCGAAGAGGTGCGTCTCGATCGACACGCGGCCCGAGCGGTCGACGGTTGGCCGTACGCCGACGTTGGTGACCGATGGGTACACGACGCCGTCGATCCGCGCCGTCGTCGCGTAGACGCCGAAGGGCGGAAGCAGCTCGTTCTCGGTCGCGAGGTTCGCCGTCGGAAACCCGATCGTCCGTCCGCGCCGCTCGCCCTCCACGACGATGCCGTCGATGTAGTACTGATGGCCGAGCAGCGCCCCCGCCTCGTCGACGCGGCCCTCGTTGAGCAGACGGCGCACGCGCGTGCTCGAGACGACGAAGTCCTTGTAGCGGACCGGGTCGATCTTCTCCGCGTTGAAGCCGAACCGTCCGCCGAGCGCACGTAGCAGGTTGAAGGTGCCGGCACGATCGCGCCCGAACAGGAAGTTGGCGCCGACCCAGACCTCCGACACGCGCAGCCAGTCGACGAGCACGACGCGCACGAAGGTCTCCGGATCCCACTTCGACAGCTCCGTCGTGAAGCGCACGATCGCGGTGCCCTGCACCCCGGCGGCTTCGATCGCCTCGAGCTTCTGCGCGGTGGTCATCAGCAGCGGCGGCGCCTTGTCCGGACGCACGACGCGGGGCGGGTGCGGGTCGAAGGTCATCACCACCGAGGTGGCCGACCGTTCGGACGCGACGCGGCGGACCCGTTCGAGGATCTTGCGGTGGCCGCGGTGCACGCCGTCGAAGTTGCCGAGCGCCAGCACCGGGTGCGACCAGCGCGCCGGCCGCGGGTCGTCGGGAAAGTGGATGACGTCCATACGCGCGACCGCCGTCAGTCCTCCACCTCGATGACCTGTCCATCATAGGCCAACTGCACGCCGGCGGGCAGGCGGGCGCAGGTCTCGGCGTGCGGCAGGTCGTGGCAGATGTGCGTGAACCAGGTCCGCCGCGCGCCGATGCGCGCCGCCGCCGCGATCGCCTCCGACACGTTGAAGTGCGTCGGGTGCGGCCGTTCGCGCAGCGCGTCGATGACGAGCGTGCGCACGCCGGCCAGCAGCGGCCACGACGTGTCGGGAATGTGACTGCAGTCGGTCAGGTACGCGAAGCTGCCGATCCGGAACCCGAGAATCGGCCGCCGGCCGTGCACGACGGTAACCGGCACGATCTCGAGCCCGCCGAGGCAGAACGGCCCGACGATCGTCGACAGCACGATCTGCGGAATGCCGCCGCCCGGCGGCGTCCCGGCATCGAAGATGTACGCGAAGGTGTGTCTCAGATCGGCGGCGGTGCGCGCGTCGGCGAAGGCGGCGATCGGCGACTTCTGCAGGATGTTGAACCGCCGGACTTCGTCGAGGCCGAAGATGTGATCGGCGTGGCTGTGCGTGAACAGGATCGCGTCGACGCGGCGTACGTCGAACGCCAGCGCCTGCGCGCGGAGATCGGTCGACGTGTCGACGAGAATCGATCGGACGGCGTCAGCCGTCGCGCTCCCGGCGGCCTCGGGCGCGGTGCGCTCGATGAGGATCGACGGACGGCTCCGCCGGTCGCGCGGATCGGTCGAGCGGCACGTGCGGCAGTCGCAGCCGATCATCGGCACGCCGTGCGACGTGCCGGTGCCGAGCAGCGTGATCCTAAGGCTCAATAATCCGCTTTCCGCCGCCGGACACCTGGACGAACCGGAGCCGCAGTTCGTAGAGGACCTGCTCGAGGACCTGACGCTCCTCGGCCGTCAGGTTTCCCTTCGTCTTCTCCTCCAGGAGCGCCAGGATGTCGATCATCTGGCGCGCCCCCTCGAGGTCCGGCTCCGAGGCCTGCTGCCCTTCGGGATCGGGGATGTCGCCGAAGTGGATGGCCGCCGAGCTGGCCAGGGAGATGACGAACTGGGTGAAGGAGATGTCAGCCATTCGGATCGCGGTGAGCACGAGCGGCGCTCGTGGCAGGTGTGATGAAATGACTTCGTGCCGTCACACAGCTTAGCAGATTCGCCCTACGCCGATGCCGCACGCGAATTCGTGCGGCTCATCGAGATCATGGCCGCCCTGCGCGCACCCGGCGGGTGCCCGTGGGATCGCGAGCAGACGATTGACACGCTGAAGAAGTACGTGCTCGAAGAGACCTACGAGCTGCTCGAGGCGATCGACCGCCACGATCACGAGGCGCTGCGCGAGGAGCTCGGCGACTTCCTGTTCGAGGCGGTGTTCATCGCGCAGCTCGAACGCGAGGCGGGCCACTTCACGATCGCCGACGCGGTCGGGGCTGTCGCCGACAAGCTCGTACGGCGGCATCCGCACGTCTTCGCGCGGGCCGACGACGAGGCGCCGCTCGAGACGGCGCAGCAGGTGCGCGTCCGCTGGGAGGAGGTCAAGGCGCAGGAGCGCGGCGGCCAGGCGACGCCGAAGACGCTCCTGAGCGGCATCCCGCGCGCGCTGCCGGCACTGCTGCGCGCCTACCAGATCGGATCGCGCGCACGCTCGGTCGGCTTCGACTGGAACCGCCCGGCCGACGTCGTCTCGAAGATCCGGGAGGAGGTGGACGAGGTCGCCGAGGTCGTGAATGCCGGCGGAGTCGTCGACCAGGAGCGGGTCGAGGAGGAGATCGGCGACCTGCTGTTCGCCATCGCCAACCTGTCGCGGCAGCTGCACGTCGAGCCGGAGGCGGCGCTCCGAAAAGCGAACGACAAGTTCACGAGGCGATTCACCGACATGGAGGAGCGGATCGCCAGCCGGGGCGCGCGAATGGCCGACATGAGCCTCGAGGAGCTCGAAGCGGAGTGGCAGGTGAGCAAGGCCGCAACCGCCGCGATGCCCTCTCATCACGAAGGCGCGAAGGACACGAAGTCCAGGTAATGAACCCACCGGGTTATCAAAGCACCACGCGTCGCAATCCATGCCGCAGGACGGGCACATTGAAGTTGACGATCAGACCGACCCTCGCTTTCAACAGCCGCAGGTAACTGACCGCCTGGGCGACGTGTGCGGGATGAATCCGTTCGACGGACTTCACCTCCACGACGAGCCGGCCGTCGACGACGATGTCGACGCGCTGCTGACAGAGAAAGCGCCCCTTGTAGAAGACGGCGAGCGGTTTTTCACACTCGAAGGGGATCGATCGGGACTCGAGCTCGAAACAACACGCGGCGGCATACACCGCTTCCCTGAGGCCTGGGCCGAAGGCGCGATGCACCTCGAGGCAGCAGCCGATGGTTTGCTCGACGAGCGCTTCGAGATCGTCAGGCAGAGTGCTGACCGCGCGAGTTAGTGCCATTCGCTTCACTCCGAGGCCGCTTTTGAACTCGTGACCTTCGTGACTTCGTGATGCATGTTTGTTGGAGAGAGCGCCATCCTGCGACCGAGGTACGTGCTGACATCCAGTGATGTCCCATCGCTGTCAATCGACACCGCCCCGTCACGATCGGTCCTGAAGATCGCCGTCCCCAGGTCCTCATAGCGCCGCAACACGATCGGCGACGGGTGCCCGAAGTTGTTGCCGCGGCCGACGCTGATCACGGCGACGTCCGGCGCCAGCGCGCGCACGAAGGGCTCGGTGCTCGATGTCAGGCTGCCGTGGTGCGGCACCTTCAGCACCCGCAGTCGTGCCGGCGGGAAGTCGCCCGCGATCGCGGCTTCCGTCTCGAGACCGATGTCCCCGGCGAAGACGACCGACAGCTCGCGCCACCGGAGCTCGACGACGACCGAGTCCTCGTTGCGGACATCCTGCCGCTCCCAATCGGGCAACGGCGGATGCCGGATCGCAACCTGGACCTCCCCGAACGACACGCGGTCCATCCGCTGCACAGTCGTCCAGCGTGCATCGGCCGCCGACGCCTCCTCCCGCAGACGACGCATCGCCTCAGAGGGAGGGACCGGTACGCCGTCCCAGACGTCCCACGGCCGGAACTCGCGCAGCACGGCCGGCGCCCCGCCGACGTGATCGGCGTCGCCGTGTGACAGCACGAGCGCCGACAGCCGGCGAACCCCCTCGTGCCGGAGCACCGGGCCGACGACCCGGTCGCCGATGTCGAAGCCGCCCGCGGTCGACAGGCCGCCGGCGTCGATCAGCAGCGACGCCCCCTGCGGCAACCGCACCAGCGCCGCGTCCCCCTGCCCGACGTCGACGAACAGCAGGTGCAGCCGCCCGTCGCCGCGCCGCGTGAGCTGCGGATCGACGACGATCCAGGCGCCGGATGCCAGCGCGGCAACGATGGCGGCGAAGCGAGCGCGCCGGAGCCGGACGGCCGATGTCGGCGCGCGGATCGTCACACGGTCCGCGCGCCAGAGGACGATCGTCACGACGAGCGCAGCGTAGTACGCCGCGACGACTACCGGCGGCGGTGCCGCCACACGCCACGTCGACCAGGGTGCCAGCGTGACGAGCTCCGCGCTCCGCACGAGACCTTCCGCGCCGATGTACGCGCCCCACCCGGCCAGGCGCGCAGCACCTGGTGAAAGCAGATACAGCGGAACGAGCGCCATCCCCGCGAGCTGGGCGGCCGCCATCAGCGGAATCGCCGCGAAGTTCAGCACGAGACCAGCGACCGTGACCCGTCCGAACACGGTGGCCGCGACCGGCAGCAAGGAGGCCTCCGCGGCAATCGTCGCAACGAGCAGGCCGGCCGCCGGCCTGAGCATGGCGGGGATGCGATCCAGCGACACCAGACCCGCCGCCGCGACGAGACCGGCCGTTGCGCCAAACGTCAGCAGCGCCCCGGCGTCGACCACCGAGAGCGGGTCGACGATCAGCAGAATGCCGGCGGTGAGGATCAGCGTCTGGAACGGCGGGCCGCGAAGGTCCCATGCGCGCGCGAGGAAGTAGATGATCGCCATCAGCACCGCACGGCTCACCGACGCTCCACCCGAGACGACGAAGCCGTACGAGGCGAGGGCGACGGCGGCGCTCAGCATCGCGAGCCGGCCGAGCATGCCGGCGACGCGAAACAGCGCGAGCGTCAGCGCGGCGAGAATCGCGATGTTGCCGCCCGAGATCGCGATGACGTGATACGTCCCGGCCTCCTGCAGCCGCCGCTCGATCTCATCGTCCAGGCCTGTGCGATCGCCAATCAGGATCGCCGACACGATGGCCGCGGCGCGGGGGCTCCAGCTGCCGGCACTCGCGGCCACCGCACGCCTGGTGAAGGCACGAACGCGAGCAGCCGCTTCGTCCAGCGGCCCGCCATGCTCGAGCAGCTCGACGAGCGCCGCACTCTTCACCGTGCCGACGAGCGTGACCCCGCGGCGTGCCAGCGCCCGCTCCTGGTCGGGCACTCCGGGATCGAGGTAGCGCGCGGCACGCCGCAGATCCGCCGGCGCCCGGATCCGCTGGCCGGCGCGCCAGCCGTCGATGCGATCCGGTCCGAGGGCTCCGAGCACCGAGAGCAGCACGCCGCCGCGCACCGGGTTGACGTCCGGAGTCGAACCGGGTGGACCGGAGCCGATGCGGCCGATCCACTCGACATCCACGGCGAGCGAGACGGTGCCTGACGTCGTCGGCGCCGCATCCGCCGTGAGCGTTCCGCTCAGAACGACCGGGGCGGAGCTCTCTTCAGGCATGGTGCGCTGCGCGCGCGTTGCCTCGACCCGTGCGTCGTGCGCGATCGCGTCGAACGCCACGCGTAGGGATGGACGCCACGCCTGGCGCCAGGCGCGGACCGCATGACGATCGCCTCCGGCGGCAGCGACGCCGAACACCGCGGCGGCGAGCAGCGCGCGACTGCGCACCTGACGCGCATGCCGGGCGAGGAGCAGCGACGCGAGCGCCACGGCAATCGGCACGATCGCTGGGAGGTCGGGCCGCCAGACGCCGCACGCCGCGCCCGCGACGAGGCCAAGGACCGGCACGGCAAGACCGAACCGCATCGGAGGGTCGCAGTGCAAGGAACGGTTCCGGGATCGGCGACGGCGGCGCGTGGACACTAAGTCACAGCAGGCAACGAGGTTGGCCGCTGACGCCCTTGTGGCCGGGGTCGCCGCCGTTCGCAACCATTGCCATCTGGCGATGGCGTGCGATCGCGGAAATTGAGAGGGGAACGGCGCGGCGGGGCCAGAGCCGGGTCGACGGCTCTCGTCAGTCCGGCTGAAGCCGGACTCCACGAGTGCACGCGTCGCCGTGGATCCGGTTACGCCCTCCGTGTCGTGTCCGTGTTGGCGTCCTCGATTGTGAGATGGCTCGGTACTCGGTCCGGCTGGCTAAAGCCGGACCCTGCGCTGCGCGCTATACCGGCTCCGGCGTCACGCCCGCGTAGTAGTCCTGCAGTGCGCGGACCGAGATCCCCTGCTGCCGCATCGCGCGAATCGCGCTCACCGCGGCGGCGGCGCCGGTCAACGTCGTGATGCACGGCACCTGGTGCATCATCGCCGCGCGGCGGACGGCGCGATCGTCGAAGAACGACTCGCGCCCGAGCGGCGTGTTGACGACGAGATCGATCTTCTTGTTGACGATCTCGTCCGCGATGTTCGGCCGCCCCTCGTTGACCTTGAAGACGACGTCGACGTCGAGGCCGTAGGCGCGGAGGTAGACCGCGGTCCCCCGCGTGGCGACGAGCCTGAACCCGAGCTCCGCCAGGTCGCGCGCGATCGGAATGAGGTTCGCCTTGTCGTCGTTGTTGACGCTGACGAACGCCGTCCCCTTCTCCGGCAGACGCTGCCCGACCGACAGCTGCGCCTTCGCGTAGGCGACGCCGAAGTTGCTCGATCCGCCCATCACCTCGCCGGTCGACTTCATCTCGGGCCCGAGGATCGTGTCGACGCCGGGGAATCGTACGAACGGGAACACCGGGCTCTTCACGAACACGCCCGACACCTCGATGTCCTTCGTCAGCCCGAGCTCGGCGAGCGTCCGCCCCGCCATCACCTTCGCCGCGATCTTCGCGAGCGAGACGCCGGCGGCCTTCGACAGGTACGGCACCGTGCGCGACGCGCGCGGGTTCACCTCGAGCACGTACACGACGTCGTTCTTCGTGGCGTACTGCACGTTCATCAGGCCGACGACGTTCAGCGCCCGCGCGAGCCGGCGCGTGTAGTCGCGAATCGTGTTGAGATGCCGCTCGGGACAGATGAACGGCGGCACGACGCAGGAGCTGTCGCCCGAGTGGATGCCGGCCTCCTCGATGTGCTCCATGATGCCGCCGATGACCACCGCGCCGGTCGCGTCGGCAACCGCGTCGACGTCGAACTCGAAGGCGTCCTCGAGGAACTTGTCCACCAGGATCGGATGCTCGGGCGACGCGTCGGCCGCCTGCGCCATGTAGCGATCGAGCGTCGCGACGTCGTAGACGATTGCCATGGCACGCCCGCCGAGCACGTACGACGGGCGGACCACCACGGGGAACCCGATTCGGCTCGCCACCTCGCGCGCTTCGTCGCGGGACGTGGCGGTGCCGCTGGCCGGCTGCGGAATCTCCAGCTCCTCGAGCAGCGCGGCGAACCGCTTGCGGTCCTCCGCCAGGTCGATCGAGTCGGGCGACGTGCCGAGGATCCGCACGCCCGCCTTCTGCAGCGCCAGCGCGAGCTTGAGCGGCGTCTGGCCGCCGAACTGCACGAGGCACGAGACCTCGCCGCCGGCCGACCGCTCCTTCTCGATAATCGCCATCACGTCCTCGAAGGTGAGCGGCTGGAAGTACAACCGGTCGGCGGTGTCGTAGTCGGTCGACACCGTCTCGGGGTTGCAGTTGACCATCACCGTCTCGAGGTTCTCCTCGCGCAGCGCGAACGCCGCGTGGCAGCAGCAGTAGTCGAACTCGATCCCCTGGCCGATCCGGTTCGGCCCGCTCCCGAGGATCACGACCTTGTTGCGGCTGTTCGGGTTCGATTCGCAGCTCGGCTCGTACGAGCTGTAGAGATACGGCGTGTACGACTCGAACTCGGCCGCGCAGGTGTCCACCCGCTTGTAGACCGGCCGGATCCCCTGCTGCTGGCGCTTCTCGCGCACCGAGGCTTCGGCGGTGCCGGTGGCGAGCGCGATCTCGGCGTCGCCGAACCCGGCCCGCTTCAGCCGCCGCAGCTTCGGCGCATCGAGCTGCACGAGCCCGATCTCCGCCGCCTCTTCCCGCATGTCGCGGATCTCGGCGAACTGGCGCAGGAACCAGCGATCGATCTTCGTCACCTCGTGCAGCTGCTCGATCGACCAGCCGCGCTGCAGCGCGCGGAACAGATCCCACATGCGCCGGTCGTGCGGCACCGCCAGCCGCTTCCGCAGCGCCGCATCGTCTTCTTCGTCGAGGCCGGACGGGGCGAACAGGAGACCGCTCTTCCCGAGCTCGAGGGAGCGGACCCCTTTCATGAACGCCTCCTTGAAGGTGCGGCCGATGGCCATCACCTCGCCGACCGACTTCATCTGCGTCGTCAGCGTGCGATCGGCCTGCGGGAACTTCTCGAAGTTCCACCGCGGGATCTTGACGACGACGTAGTCGATGGTCGGTTCGAAGGAGGCGGGGGTGACGCGCGTGATGTCGTTCGGGATCTCGTCGAGGTGATAGCCGAGCGCGAGCTTCGCGGCGATCTTGGCAATCGGGAAGCCGGTCGCCTTCGACGCGAGCGCCGACGAGCGCGACACGCGCGGGTTCATCTCGATGACGATCATCCGGCCGTTGGCCGGGTTGATGGCGAACTGGATGTTCGATCCGCCTGTCTCGACGCCCACCTTGCTGATGATCAGCCGCGCGGCGTCGCGCATCCGCTGGTATTCCTTGTCGGAGAGCGTGAGGATCGGCGCGACGGTGATGCTGTCGCCGGTGTGCACCCCCATCGGGTCGATGTTCTCGATCGAGCAGATGACGACGAAGTTGTCGGCGACGTCGCGCATCACCTCGAGCTCGAACTCCTTCCAGCCGATGACCGATTCCTCGATGAGGATCTCGTGCACCGGGCTGAGGTCGAGACCGCGCTCGGAGATCTCCCTGAACTCCTCGACGTTGTAGGCGATGCCGCCGCCGACGCCGCCCAGCGTGAACGACGGGCGGATGACCAGCGGAAAGCCGATGTCCTGCGCGATCGTCATCGCCTGCTCGCGCGACTTGGCGAGGCCGCTACGCGGGACGTCGAGGCCGATGGAACGCATCGCGTCCTTGAACAGCTGCCGATCCTCGGCGATCTTGATCGCGTCGATCGAGGCGCCAATCAGCTTGACGTTGTACTTCTCGAGGATGCCGAGCTCCGCGAGATCGACCGCCAGGTTCAGCGCCGTCTGGCCGCCGACTGTCGGCAGGATCGCGTCCGGGCGCTCGCGCGCGATGATCGCCTCGAGGAACTCCGGCGTCAGCGGCTCGACGTAGGTGCGATCGGCCAGCTCGGGGTCGGTCATGATGGTGGCCGGGTTGGAGTTCACCAGCACCACCTCGAGCCCCTCGGCGCGCAGCGCCTTGCAGGCCTGCGATCCGGAGTAGTCGAACTCGCACGCCTGGCCGATCACGATCGGACCGGAGCCGATCACCAGGACACGTTTCAGATCAGTTCTTCGTGGCATTCTTTTCGGGCTCTAGGCTCCAGGCTCTAGGCTTAGGCTCGGAGCTCTGGGCAGGCTCTGAGCCACGCGCCCAAAGCCTGAAGCCCAAAGCCTGAAGCCTATCCCCTGGTCTCCTCAATCAGCGTGATGAAATCGCGGAACAGGTAATCGGCGTCGTGCGGGCCGGGCGACGCCTCGGGGTGATACTGCACCGAGAAGACCGGACGATCGCGATACCGCAGCCCTTCGACGGTGCCGTCGTACAGGTTCTTGTGCGTCACCTGCAGGGCGTCGGGAAGCGAATCGGCGTCGACCGCGAACCCGTGGTTCTGCGACGTGATCTCGATCTTGCCGGTCGACAGCTGCTTCACCGGATGGTTCGCGCCGCGGTGGCCGAACTTCAACTTGAAGGTCTTGCCGCCGAGCGCGAGACCGAGAATCTGGTGGCCGAGGCAGATGCCGAAGGTCGGCACGCCCGAGTCCGCGATCGTCCGCACGTTCTCGATGGCGTAGGCCAGCGGCGCCGGATCGCCAGGGCCGTTGCTCAGGAAGATGCCGTCGGGATCGGTCGCCAGCAGTTCGGACGCCGGCGCGAACGCCGGGTAGACCCGCACGTCGCAGCCGTGCGCGCTGAGGCGCCGCAGGATGTTGTGCTTCATGCCGAAGTCGTACGCCGCGATCTTCAGGCGGCGCTTCGCGCGATGTTCGGGCTTCACCTCGAACTCGCCCGGGTCCTCGGCCGGCCAGTCGAACACCTGCGGCGTCGTCACGCCGCGCACCAGGTCCGAGCCCTCCATCTTCGGCGCCGACCGCGCGCGCTCGACGAGCGCCCGCACGTCCAGATGGCTGCCGGTCGCGACCACGCCGCGCATCACCCCGCCAGAGCGCAGCGTGCGCGTCAGCTCGCGCGTGTCGATGTCCGCGATCGCCACGATGTTGTTGGCCACGAGGTAGTCGCGCAGCGTTCCCTGCGCCCGCCAGTTGCTCGCGACCGGCGACTCGTCGCGGATGATGAACCCGGAGACCTGCGGCCTGCGCGACTCGACGTCGGCCTCGGCGACGCCGTAGTTGCCGATCTGCGCGCAGGTCATGGTGACGATCTGGCCGGAGTACGACGGGTCGGTCAGGACCTCCTGATACCCGGTCATGCTCGTGTTGAACACCACCTCGCCCTGCGTTTCACCCTCGGCGCCCGCCGCGACGCCGCGGTAAATCGTGCCGTCTTCCAGTGCCAGAATTGCTTCGCTCATCGTTTTTGAGTGCCGTCCGTAGCTGCCAACCTTCAATCCGGCGACCGGCGGGCCTGAAGTCCCGCGGCTACACGTCATCGCCGCCGTTCCCTACCGCTGCTCGAGCGACCCGCTCACCCGGTTCCGCTGCCCGCCAACCACACGCGTCGTCGTCGACCAGGTGCTGAAGCCGTCGATCTCGAGGCGCACCGCATGATCGCCGGCGCTCACCGTGTCCAGGAGCAGCGGCGTGGTGCCGACGAGCCGCCCGTCGACGAACACACGCGCGCCGACCGGACGCGAATCGACCATCAGCGATCCCGCCCTGGCGCCAGGCGCTGCGGCGGGCAGGCCGCTGGTCCGCTCCGGCTCGGCGGCCGCCGGCGTCGTCCCGCGCGCGGGACGTGCCGCGGCCAGCTCCACCTCGATTGACTGTGCGGGCTGGGCAGATCCGATCCTAACGCGTCGTTCGGCTGCGACATAGCCCTGATGTGCGATCCGCACGACATGCGCGCCGAACGCGACGCTGGTCAACGTGACCGGCGTCGCGCCGACATCGCGTCCGTCGACCAGCACGCGCGCGCCGGCCGGCGTCGAGCGCACGAGCAGACGACCGCGCTCCGGCGCACGCCGCTCCGGCGGCGCCGCGGCCGGAGCAGGACGCTGCGGCACGGTCTCCTGGGGCGGCGCGGTGGCGCCGTCGCGGGGAGACGAAGGAATCTGACCGGTCGAACCGGCGGCAGGCGCCTGTGCGGCCGATGCACCGGAATCGACCGCAGGCGGTGCCGTCGATTCGGCCGACGCGCTCTGCGGCGCGACGCTGCCGCGTGCACGCGTCCCCGCTCCGTAGCCGAACGCAAATCCGACCAGCAGCCCCACGACGAGAGCGAGCGCGAGCGGCCAGATCGCCGACCGGCTCTGCTCGAGCGCGACGCTGGAGAAGCTTGGAGACACGGAAGGGGACGAGAGCGGCGCCTCCGGTTCCGTCGTCGCCCGCACGACAGGCGCGAGCGACCCGTCAGGTTCGAGCGGCATGTCAGGTTCGAGCGGCACGTCCGGTTCGAGCAGCACGTCCGGTTCGAGCGACGTGTCGGGCCCGAGTACCGCGCCAGCATCGAGACGCGCGTCGGGTTCGACGTGCGCGTCGATCTCCGCGCCAGTTTCCGGAAGCGCCGACTCCCCTTCGTCGACCAGCGTGTAACGATCGTCCTCGGCCCGCCTCAGCTCCACGTCGCCGAACGGCGGCTCGTCGCCAGCCTGATCCGGTTCCGCGTCGGCGGCGACGATGTTCTCATCGTGCGCCGTACTCGCATCGTGCGTCGTGTCGACGGCCGGCAATTCCTCCAGCTCGCGTGCGGGACGATCGAGCGGTTCCGCCGCGCGGAGCTCGAGCGCCGGCGCGGCGTCAGGAACAGACGCGGCGACGTCGGGGGCCGGTTCGAGCGGCAACGCCGGTCGCGATGCCTTCTTCCGCGTCCGTGGGCTCTTTGCCGGCGTCGCGGCGCTGCCAGGCTGCGTCACCGCGTTGTGCAGCGCATCGGCGAACGCGAGGGCCGTTTCGAACCGTTCGGCGGGATCCTCGGCCAGCGCGCGGGCGAACAGCGTGCGCATGGCGTAGACGTCGAGCCCCTCGGTCGACGGAATCGCTTCGGCGGCGTCGCGGCCGATTCCCGCGATTCGCCGTCCGAACAGCATCTCGTAGACGAGCGCCGCGAGGCTGAAGGTGTCAGCGCGTCGATCCCACGCCAGGCCGGCAATCCGTTCGGGCGCGGTGTACGGCCGCCGGATCGGCGGGAGCAGCCCGACCTCTTCCAGCGCGTGCGCGATCCCGAGCCCGGTGACCCGCGTGTCGTCGGTCGACACCAGCACGTCGCGTGGATGCAGCGATCCATGGAAGACATTGACGGCTGCGGCAAAATCGAGCGCGCCACCGAGCTGCGTCGCGATACGCAGCGCTTCGGCGACCGGCGCGGGACCGTAATCGCGCACGACGACGTCGAACGATTCGGCGGCGGCGAAGTCCATCGCCAGGTACGGAAAGTTGTCGACGAGACCGGCGGCCAGCGGAGCGGTGATGCCGAGATGCGTCAGGTCGGCCGCAATCAACGCCTCGAGCGCGGCGACGAACCGGTGGGCGGATTCGGGCGGAAGGTCGAGCCGGAACTGCTTGACGGCGACGAGCCGGCCGGGATCGGGCTGGTACGCACGGAACACCGGACCGAGCACCCCGACGCCGATCTGGTGCAGCACCCGGAAGGGGCCGAAAGCGTCGGGCGGCGCGGTACCAGAAGCGTCCGTGTGCAGCGTGGGTACTCCTCGAGGGAAGGCGATCGATGGTAACACTGAAACACTTCCAGTTCAATCGTTTAGCCGTGTTAGAGTAGGTGCTCGGTGACCTCGAACTCAGCTGATCCGTCCCTGCTGCCGGAGACCTCCGGCGAGCCGCTGGGCCGCATGGCCGTCGACGTACGCCGCTTCCCGTGGATCCGGCGGCTGGCGGCCGACTACGCGTACAACTTCTCCGCGGTCGAGCCCTTCTTCGCCGGAAATCCGACGCAGACAGGCTCCTGGGCGGACGCCGTGCGACGCTCGCAAGCGCACCCGCGCGATCGGGCGCAGATCGCGGCGATCCTCGGCGCGCAGCAGGAACGCCGCGGCGCGCCGCCGCAGGCACGCGAAGCGGCACGGCGTCTCGCCGAGTCGAGCACGGTCGCCATCGTCACGGGACAGCAGGCGGGCCTTTTCGGCGGACCGTTGTTCACCCTGCTCAAGGCGCTCACCGCGCTGAAGCTGGCCGCGCGCGTGACGCAGGAGCAGCGCGTGCCGGCGGTCGCCATCTTCTGGATCGACGCGGAGGATCACGACTGGGACGAAGTGCGGTCGTGTACGGTCTTCGACGCGAACCTGGCGGCGCGACGCGTCGCGCTGCCGCCGCGGCCAGCGGGCTCGCACGTTCCGGTTGCCACCGTCGTCCTCGAACAGCACATCAACGCGGCGCTCGACGAGATCGAGTCGCTCCTCCCCCCCACCGAATTCCGCCCGGCTCTGATGCAGGACCTCCGCGCATGCTACGCCGAAGGCCGCGGCATGGCGGAGGCGTTCGGGCGCTGGCTCGAAACGGTGCTGGGTCCGCGGGGGCTCGTGGTGTTCGACGCGTCGGATCCGGCGTCCAAGCCGATCGCGAGCACCGTGTTCGTCACCGAGCTGTCGAAACCGGGAGAGACCGCGAAGCTCGCGTCCGCGGCCGGCGCGCACCTCGTCTCGCGAGGCTATCACTCGCAGGTGCACACGCACGACGATGGGCTGGCGCTGTTTCACCTGGAGGGCGGCCGGCGCGCCATCCGCCAGCAGGGGGGACAGTTCGTCGTCGGCGATCGACGCTTCGCGCCGGCGACGCTGCTGCAGGAGGCCGAGACCCGTCCCGCCTCGTTCAGCCCGAACGTGCTGCTGCGGCCGATCGTGCAGGACACGCTGTTCCCGACGATCTGCTACGTCGCGGGCCCGAACGAGCTGGCGTACCTCGGACAGCTGCGCGGCGTGTACGAGCGGTTCGGGATCCCGATGCCGCTGATGTATCCGCGCGCGTCGGCGACGCTGCTCGATTCGGCGGCGATGCGCTTCCTGGCGAAGTACAACCTGCCGCTCGAGGCGCTGCAGCCGCAGGACGAGTCGGCGCTCAACCAGCTGCTCGAGTCGCAGATCCCGCCGGCGATCGAGACCTCGTTCGCCAACGCGTCGCAGGGGATCGAGGCGGCGATGCAGGCGATCGCGGAGTCGATCGTGACGCTGGATCCGACGCTCGAGGGAGCGACCCACTCGACGCTCGGCCGCATGCAGCACGATCTGCACACGCTCCACAACAAGATGATCCAGGCGGCGAAGCGGCGCGACGAGACGCTGCGCCGTCAGTACATCCGGACCCGCGCGCTGGCGTTTCCCGACGGCCACGCGCAGGAGCGCACGATCGGATTCGTCTCGTTCCTGAACCAGTACGGCCCCGCGCTCGTCGATCGGCTGGAGCAGGAGCTGCCCCTCGACATGGGGCACCACTGGATTGTCGCCATCTAGGCCGGTCCGCGCCCGCCCGCAGCGACGCCGGCTGCCGTTGTGGCGGCGCACCTGGGTTCGCGTCGCCGCCGTCGTCGTCGGCGTGCCGCTGCTGGTGCTGTCGTTCCTCGCCGGCTACTACTACGTCACCTTCGGCGATCTCATCGACGCGCAGCTGCACGGCGAACGGGAGCGCGTCTTCCCGCGCATCTACGCGCGCCCGCTGGAACTGCGGCGCGGCCAGGCGCTCACCGATCGGCAGCTCGTCGATCGGCTGAACGATCTCGGCTACACGGAGCGCGACCAGCCGGACAAGCCGGGCGAGTTCGCCGTGGACACGGGACGCGTCGCGATCGTCCCGCGGGCCGAGCAGTTCCGCGGCAAGACGGTGACGGTGTCGTTCCTGAAGCCGGCTCCCGCCGTCCAGCGGGCGGGCCGCGCGAAGAAGCCGGCGCCGCCGAAGCCGTCGGATCGCGTGGAAGCGCTGGCGCTCGGAGGGACGGCGAGCGATCGCGTCACGCTCGACGCGCCGCTCCTGAGCGCGCTGCAGACCGAGCGCGCGAAGCGCCGCCCGGTCGCCCTCTCGTCGCTGCCGCCGCACGTCGTCCAGGCGGTCCTGGCGATCGAGGATCGGCGCTACTACTACCATCCGGGGATCGATCCGATCCGGCTGACCGGCGCGCTCGTCTACAGCGTGATCGGCGACAGCCGCATCTCGGCGACGAGCACGATCACGCAGCAGCTGGTGCGCAACGTCTTCCTGCCGCAGTTCCAGGGATGGACGCTGCGGCAGGCGCGCGAACGCTCGGCGCGCCGCAAGCTGCTCGAGATGTGGGTGTCGCTCATCCTGTCGCGCCGCGCGACGAAGGACGAGATCCTCGAGATGTACCTGAACGCGGTGCCGCTCGGGCAGCGCGGATCGTTCGCGATCGTCGGCGTGTCGGAAGCGGCGCGGCTGTTCTTCGGCAAGGACGTCAGCAACCTCTCCATCGCCGAAGCGGCGACGATTGCGGGCGTCATCCAGTCGCCGTCGGCGCTCTCCCCGTTCAACAATCCCGAGCGCTGCCGCGATCGGCGCGACGTCGTCATTCGCGCGATGGCCGACGCGGAGTTCATCACGAGCGAACAGGCCGACGCGGCGCAGAAGGAACCGCTCGCCGTCGTCCAGCGGGCGCTCGAAGCCGAGGCGCCGTACTTCGTCGACTACGTCACGCAGACGCTCAACGACCAGTATCCCGGCCTGACGACGACCGACACGCAGCCGGTCGAGGTCTACACGACGCTCGACCTGCACCTGCAGCGGCTCGCGCAGGACGCGGTCCGCACCGGGCTCACGAAGGTCGACGAGCTGCTCGCGCGGCGCAAGCGGAGAGGGCGTGCCGAGGCGGCGCTCGTCTCGATCGATCCGCGGACCGGCGAGATCCTCGCGATGGTCGGCGGCCGGTCGTACAACCAGTCGCAGTACAACCGCGCGATCAGCGCGCGCCGGCAGCCGGGCTCGGTGTTCAAGCCGTTCGTGTACCTGACCGCCTTCGAGCAGGCGGCGCTGAACGGCGACACCGACATGACCCCCGCGACCATCGTCGACGACTCGCCGACGACGTGGGAGTTCGACGATCAGGTGTGGGCGCCGGAGAACTACGAAAACGAATATGCCGGCCTGGTGACGCTGCGCAGCGCGCTCGCCCACTCGCGCAACATCGCCACGATCAAGGTCGCCGAGCGCGCCGGCTACGGCAACGTCGCCGAGCTGTGGGGGCGGCTGAAGGTCGGGACGCAGCCCAAGCCGTACCCGTCGATTGCGCTGGGGGTGTTCGAGGCGACGCCGCTCGAGATCGCGACGGCGTACACCATCTTCCCGAACCTCGGCGTCGAGCGTCAGCTGCGGCATCTGCTGAAGGTCACGAGCGGCGAGGCCGACATCACGCGCCTGGCGAAGAACGACACGCGGGTCATCGCGCGTCCCGATACGACCTATCTCGTCACCGACATGCTGCGCGCCGTCGTCAACGAGGGCACCGGCTACGGCGCGCGCGCCTCGGGGTTCACGCTCGACGCCGCCGGCAAGACCGGGACGACGAACGACCTGCGCGACGCCTGGTTCGTCGGTTTCACGCCCGAACTGCTGACGGTCGTCTGGGTCGGGTTCGACGACAACCAGATCGTCGGTCTCTCCGGCTCGCAGGCGGCGCTGCCGATCTGGACGCAGTTCACGAAGGGGGCGCTGGCCGGCCGCGGCTCGGTGCCGTTCGAGGTGCCCGACGGGATCAGCTGGGTCGACATCGACAAGGAGAGCGGCAAGCTGCCCGGGGCGTACTGCCCGAAGATCATCGCCGCGCCATTTGCGGCCGGAACCGAGCCTGTCAAGATCTGCGACCTGCACCTGCTCGTCGACGACGAGCGGTAGATCGCTTCACCGTTCACGCGAGAGAATTCTGCCGGCACTCAGTCGGCCGTCAACATATTCGACCGTTGCGACAGCCATCGCCTGTTGCCGCTCGACGTCAGAACTCCATTCGGCCTCATTGCGATAGATGCACCACTGCATGCCTGCAACGGCTTCTAACAGGTACAACTTTTCACCGGCGATCTGACTACTCGATTCGCACCGCACAAACAAGGCGACCACGAGCACCATGACGAGTGAGACTTGATTCATTCGCCTCACCGCCCTTCACACGCTCTGGTTAGGCCCGCGATGTCGTCTGCTACGGAGTTCGGCTCGAACTGCGCCGCTCTTGCTGAGCCTCCATCCGACAGCAAACGCGGCGACTGACACCACGCCAGCGATCACTCCCAGTTCGCGACCGGGTCCGTGAGCAGGTCCGACAGCAAAATGAAACCACCATCCGTATCCACTGACGAGCGCCGAGGTTGCTCCAAGGAGCCACGACAGCCCAAACCAGGTGCGGCCTTTCACGGACAGCTCCTCTCGTTACTGACCAACCAGCGTTGGCGACACGGAGAAGTGAGGAGATGGACCCTTGCCGAATCGGAAGTGCTGCGCGTCTGACGAATGGAACGGATTCAGATTCGCGCTGTCCAACCGATAGCGCCACGACCCATTGCCCATCAGGGCCCTTGGCTTCGGCATGAGGTCCCTGGAATGCGGCGTAGCCGAGGGTTCGGACTAGCTGGCCAATCGGACCGCAGCGAGCACCCGCCCTTCGCTCGTGTCGGCCGGCTCGCAGACGACGCGCGCGCCAGGCTCAAACGCCCAGCGCTCGACGTCGCGATCGTATGGCTGGTCAACGATCAGGTAGATGTTGCCGTCGATGTGTTCAGCCTGCACCGGACGTCTGACCTCGACGCTCTCGTCGAGAAGGCTGAGATAGATGGTCGTGATCTCCACCGCCACAGTGACCAAGTCAAAGAGCGCGCGCGTACTCACGCAAAAACTCATCACGCCACTCGCGCGACAACGCACGCTCCGAGAAGCCGTACGAAAGTGGTGGCTCTCGAGTTGCGTCCTCGAACCGCGTGGCATGCACGCGTGCCATCGCCGACGAATACCGACGAGCATCGGCGACCTGGCGGAAGCCGATCACCGCAATCTCGTTGTTCGGCTCACAGTACATACACCACGCGCCGCTGTCGGAAGCGCACGTTAAGCGCTCCATCGCACCGAGCCAGCCATACCCAGGAGTTTTCCCCGCCAAGAGTGCGCGATATTCATCAACGGTCGTCTGCTCGCGCACGAAGAAGAAGCGCGGCTCATCCGGATCCTCGGAATCGAGCTTCCACAACATCCATCACTTCATCCGCTACAGCCGTAAGCTCCCCCCTGAGATCAACGAGCTCTCGGCATGCGAGGAGTGGATCGTACTCACCCTCGAGCACCGTCTTCGCAATCTGCCGCGCACGTTCGACTGCTTCAGCCATCGCCGGTCTCATCAAAACCCAGGAATCTTGCTCTTAAGTTCGACAACCACACCGGTCACAATATTTATTTCTGTAAGCGTGTGTCTGCAGCCCTGGCGTTGTGCTGGAAATCTTGACCAATCCGCAGCCTTTCCGCCGTATTGACTCACAAGTCTCGCAACATCTCTTATAGCGACTCTCGATCCAGCGCCGGCAATCACCTTGCCACCACCGCCTAGCAGTTCTGCAATACCCGCTTCGCTCTGCATCATCTTGGCAAGCGTTGTTCCCTCCGCCGAGAGCGCTCGCGGCATCGCAACGGCGGCGGCTATTGAGACACCCAAATCGGGTGATCGATCCGGGAGCGGTTGATTGGCCTCTCCCAATCCCGGAGCTTGGAGCGGAGTGGCAAAGGTAAAGGCGTCCAGCAGACCGAAGAAGTTGCGAGACCACCAATCCCTCCAACTCGGCTCTGGCGTCACGCACTCGCCATGGACGGTTCCGCCATCCGCGACACCGGCAGCGGTGGCGTCGGCGCCGGTGAGCGTGATCTGACAGGGCTTCGTGCCCAACGGATCCATGAAGCGGAGGGGATTGTTCAGCGCGTACGCGTAGCCATCCCAGCTTTGGGGATTGAAGATGTCGCCGCCGACGTGCCCAGGATCCACGATGGTGAAGCGTCCGGTCTGACTCTGGTAGTTGCGGGCGCCGGCGTAGTTCATCCCGCTCGGGTCGATCTCCTTTCCTGCAAACCCGATCTCGTCGGCCGTCCCGCCCGTCGAGGCATTCCCGCCCGTCTCCAGCCCGAACGGCTGGTAGTCCTTCCACCACCGCTGGCCAGGGGTCATCGTCGTGATCTGCCGCACTGATCCGACCGCGTCGGTGTCGAAGAAATAGAGATCATCGGTCCCCGGCGGCGCCGGCGCTCCGCCGGTCCCGATCACCAGATGCGGGCCGAACACCTCGCGCACCGTTGTCCCGACGCTATCGGTCTGCACGAGGATCGCATCGTACTCCCCATTGACCAGTGACCATTGATCGTCGGCCCCGCCATCGAAAACAGATCGGCAACGGCTGAAGGATCCCGCGGTCCCAGCCAGGAACCGCGGTTCCCACGCAGCACCCGAGACGGGGTGACGTGTCGCCTGTTACCAGCCGGTGCCGGAGGCACCGTCCCGACAGTAGCTGCACAGCTCAGGATTTGGATTCAACCGATCGCTGCGGCGACGTCACCCTATGGACAGCCTGGTCGTTACAAATCGGGCAGGCGCGCATGCCTGCAATCGCCACAAACCAGTCGTTAGCACTTGCGTGTCTGACGATCCACCAAGCTGGTCGACCGCCACATTTCGGGCAGCGGATCGAGCTGAACAGCCATACGAAGGACACGCCAATGAACGTGACGAATCCAGCTGCCAAAACGGGGTCCGGCGACGTTTCGTTATTTACCGACCAGATGAACGCAATCAGGAGAAGCGCACCGATCCCAAAGAGGAGCCAGAAGACATACAGCTTCCAACGTTGCCGCGTCTGACCGATCCATGTATCTGCCATGGTTTACCGGCAATTACCAGCGATGAAGGTCTGATACGAGGCGTCGAGACCTGCGCCGATCGTAATGCCCGTCTCCAACGTTGCAGCCACGGCAGCTCCGTTGAGCAGCGAGTTCGCGGCAATCGACATCAGAGTGCCGCGTACTCCAAGGTTGGCCACACCTTGCCACTGGAGCAGATCGCGGGCAGCCATACCGATAGTCGTGAGCCCCGTGCCACGAGCCATGGCGCCGCCGGTCATCGACCCTATTGCGGTTCGGGCAAACCGTCCGGAACCTTTGAAGAAGAAACTGCTCGTGGAGCGCCACGCGAAGCCGTAGTTCTCGGCAAGGCACACGCTCGTAGCACGAACGTGTGGTTGTTCGCGCGGTTGCTGCGGTTGCTCTTGTTGCTGCTGCGCTGCCACAGGCTGAAACAGGCTGTTCCACAAGAATTGCGTCAAGCCGATGTCGACAGCAGGCGGTCGCGGTGCCGTCACCGTCACCGATTCGCAGTACTCCGTCGGGCACTGCGGGTCGTGTCCAGTCGGATCCACCCAGCGCAGCGGATTGTTGTACGCGTAGGCATACAAGTTCATCGACTGCGGATTGAAGGGATCCATGAAGCCCGGATCATCGGGCCGTGTGAACCGTCCCGTCAGGCTCTGGTAGTAGCGCGCTCCGGAATAGTTCATCCCGCTCGGGTCGATCTCCTTTCCTGCAAACCCGATCTCGTCGGCCGTCCCGCCCGTCGAGGCATTCTCGCCGGTCTCCAGCCCGAACGGCTGGTAGTCCTTCCACCACCGCTGGCCAGGGGTCATCGTCGTGATCTGCCGCACTGATCCGACCGCGTCGGTGTCGAAGAAATACAGATCATCGGTCCCCGGCGACGCCGGCGCTCCGTCGGTCCCGATCACCAGATGCGGGCCGAACACCTCGCGCACCGGCGTCCCGCCGCTGTCGGTTTGCACCAGGATCGCATCGTACTCGCTGTCGATCGGCGGCCCCGCCATCGAAACCAGATCGGCAACGGCTGAAGGATCCCGCGGTCCCAGCCAGGAACCGCGGTTGCCACGCAGCACCCGAGACGGGGTGACGTGTCCCCCGGTAACTGCCGGTGCCGGAAGGCACCGTTCTCAGCAGCGAGCGAAACAGCCCAACGTTGGTTCATCGGCGGCGAAGTTCCTCGATGTAGCGCCGGATCACCTCGCGCCCTTGCTCGTTGCAATACTCACCCAACCTCGTCGGTGGAAACTCTTGGCTGAGACCGGCACACCGCAGGCGGATTTGTTCCAATCGCTCATCGTCGAATCTACTACCGAGCGTAAAACCGTCCCACGCCAATGGATGACCCCCTCCCTCAAGAAAATCTTCAAGGATGTGGGCGACGTCAAGATTTCCAAGTTTTCTACGCGCCATGGCAACTCAAGAGCACCTTCTGACTATGGGTACCAAAACGGTATGTGACTCCACCAACTTGTGCCCCGAGCCGAACCAATTCGGAGACCGACTACGTCCCTCCCGGTTGCCGCGGGCCCTTCCCAGTACCAGCCGAAACGGACTAGCCCTTGGTTGACCAGTGCCTTTCCACCGCGACCAAACAGTGCACCGTACTTCCCATTCGCAATGGCAGCGGCGGTCGCCGAGGCCGACCCAGCAAGGGTCCAGCCCACGGTCCCGCCCGTCAGATCCCCGCCCCTGTAGGTCAGGCTGCTCTTTGCGACAACGCTATCGGTCCCCATCTGATTCCGCACGTACTCGGTCACGCTCGTGCTCACGCCGGGGATCATGCGGCCGGTCAGCGCATCTCCCATGCCCGCGGAGAAGTTCGCAGCCCACGGCAACAAGCGATCCAAGAAGAACCGCTGCGAATCGCGCCATGCCTCCTCAGCGCGCCGAGACAGATCCTCAGCGATCGTCTCGGTGCAGAAGGCGTCCGTCTCCGCGTTGTAGCCGTTCTCGCACTTTTGGCCGGTGGGATCGACATAGCGCAGCGGGTTGTTCCGTACGTAGCTGTAGAGATTCCAGCTCTGAGGATCGAAGAGATTCTGATCGATGCCGGGAATATCCGGCCGCGTGAAGCGCCCGGTCTGACTCTGATAGTAGCGCGCGCCGAGGTAGTTCATCCCGCTCGGGTCGATCTCCTTCCCTGCAAACCCGATCTCGTCGGCCGTCCCGCCCGTCGAGGCATTCCCGCCGGTCTCCAGCCCGAACGGCTGGTAGTCCTTCCACCACCGCTGGCCAGGGGTCATCGTCGTGATCTGCCGCACTGATCCGACCGCGTCGGTGTCGAAGAAATACAGATCATCGGTTCCCGGCGGCGCCGGCGCTCCGCCGGTCCCGATCACCAGATGCGGGCCGGACACCTCGCGCACCGGCGTCCCGCCGCTGTCGGTCTGCACCAGGATCGCATCGTACTCGCCGTCGAGCGCCGGCCCCGCCATCGAAAACCAGATCGGCAACGGCTGGGAGTCGCTCGTCGGCGGCGTCGGCGTCCCGTCCAGGTACACCCGCACCGTGCCCGGCTGCCCGGGCTCGCTTCGCCGCAGCAGCACCGCGTCCAGCCGGTGCAGCGGCCCCTGCGCCGCATCACCGCTGATCGCGACCGCCAGCGGATCGCCCGCCGCCGCCCGCAGCTCCTGCCCCTGGCCCACCTGGTTGATCGTGAACGTCACCGTCGGGTTCACCGCCGCGCCCGGCGCCGGCGGATCGACGATGAGGCGCGGCCCGACCGCCAGCGCCAGGCGCTCCGCCTCTGGCGGGATCTCCGCCGGATCCGCGCAGCAGTACACGAGAAAGAGATCGTAGCTGCGGCCGCCCGGCAACACGGCCGTCGGCGCCGTCATGGTCACCGTTCCGCTGTCCTGCGGCGGCGCGATCGTGTAGATCAGCACGGCCGGACTGCCCGCACAGCACTGGTTCGTTTCGTAGATCTCCAGCGAGTAGCCCCAGTCGACCGGCACGTGCGCGAAGGTCACCGCGAGCGGCGCCCCCGGCGCGACATGGATCGCGCCGCTGGCGCCGACCCCGTTGATGGTCAGCTCCGCCGCCGGCGGCGGGGGCGGCGGCGGCGCCTCCACGGTGATGCGCGGCCCGGTCGCCAGCCGAATGCCGTCCGGAGCCACGAACACCACGTCGTACGCGCCCGCCGCCGAGAGCGTGAAGGTGGCCCAGTAGAACGGCACACCGCCGACGTTGACGTCCGGGGCGCGGTTCAGCAGATCGCTCGCCACCGCCTGCGTCAGTTCGCCGCCGGCCGGAACCAGCATCACGCGGTCACCATCATCGTGCGCCGCGGCTGACACCTGAACCCGCACGCTCGCACCCCCCTGCACCGTAATCGGCGTAAGCCGCTCTCCGCTCCCGGGCGGCGACGACACGGTCGGCATGTACACCGGCACCGATACCGCCGGTCCGTCGAGGAGAATCTGTCCCGACGCGACCTTGACGAGTCGTACATGGAACTGGCCACCATCCGGAGCGTCCGGCGCGGTCCAGTCCACCGCCGGATCGCCGAATCCGACCGGGACGACGTCCTGCTCCGCGTTCACGCCACCAAACCGCCGAAACTGTACGCCGTATCCAGCATCGGGCACGTTGTGGAGTTGCACGCGGTAGGAGTGGTTCGGTCGGACAGTCACGACGCCTCCGGTGCCGACGCCGCCGATCGTCAGCGAGGTCGCCTCGATCCGGAGCAGCGGTCCGCTGCCAACGGGCACGCGCGGATCCGATTCCTGGCTGCAGCAAAACACCAGGTTCACCTCGTAGAGCCCGCCGGTCGTCGGAAACACCGTCGGCGCGAGCAGGGTGATCGTGTCGCTGCTCCGCGGCGGGTCAATCGTGTAGGGCGGCACGACCCAATGGGCCGGATCACAACAGTCGCCGAGCGCGAAAAATCTCGATCGTGTACCAAGGCTCGGCCGGAACGTTGTCGAAGTGCGCCTGGAGTGGTGCACCCGGCGTGATGGTCAGCTCGCCACTGGAGCCGCTGCCGCTGATCGTCAGCGTCGGCGGCGGCGGCGGAGGAGGCGGCGGCTGCTGCTCGACCACGATCCGCGGTCCGACGGCCAAAGCCAGACGCTCCATTTCGGGAGGCACCCACTCCGGATCGGCGCAGCAGTACACGAGAAAGAGATCGTAGCTGCGGCCACCCGGCAACACGGCCGTCGGCGCCGTCATCGTCACCGTCCCGCTGTCCTGCGGCGGCGCAATCGTGTAGATCAGCGCGGCCGGACTGCCCGCGCAGCACTGGTTCGTCTCGTAAATCTCCAGCGAGTACCCCCAGTCGACCGGGACATTCTCGAAGTGGACGTCGAGCGGCGCTCCCGGCGTCACGCGGATCTCGGCCGAGCTCCCCATACCGTTGATCGTCAGCATGGGACCTTGCGCGTACACGGCAGCCGGCAATGAGCAAATGGCGATGGCGATGGCCATGCGAGCCAAGCGCGCATCGAGGCGAACAATCATGGCGACCTCGTCGACTATTGAAATGAGCGTCCGCATGTCAGAGGGATGGATACCTGACGATGACGACTCCGTGGCCGCCCCGTTTCGACTCACCGCCGCCACCCCCGCCACCGAGGTGATCGGCCCCCTGCGTCGACGGATTGCCGCCGGCACCACCATCGCCCCCGCCGCCGATGCCGCCGCTGCCGCTCCCGATGTCCTCGTTGCCTCCGCCACCGCCGCCGTAGTAGACACCCCAGACCTGACGACCCGGGCCGCCCGGTCCCCACCATCCCTGCGTACCGGTGCCGCCGGCACCACCACCGCCGCCGCCGGCCACATGATCGCCGTCCAGCTCGCCGCCGCCGCCCGCGTAGCCCTGTCCCGACACACCGGCTCCGCCTGACGTCCCCGGACCGGATCCGCCGCCGCCCGAGCCCCCGGACGCACCATTACCGCCCTCGTTCGCGCCCCGTCCGCCGCCAGTCGCGGTCTTGCCAAAGGCGGACGAGTTGCCGCCGTTGCTGCCGGAATTCCCGAGCCCCACGACGACGGAATAGGAAGTGGCCGACACTGCCACCGAGCCTGTCAGCACACCGCCACCGCCGCCACCGCCGCCGCGAAGATCGCCACCAGATCCTCCGGCGCCGACAATCAGGTACTGGACGTTGTTGATGCAGCTGCCGGCATTGAAAGTGCCATTCGCTGTGAAGGTGTGCAGGGTGTACCCGCCGGCGGCGGTGATCGTTCCGCCCGTCGGCCTGGTGCAGTTGAACGCCGCGGTTACCGTCACATTGGCGGCGATGGTGAAGTGACAGGTACCGGTCCCGGTGCAGCCGCCCCCAGACCAGCCTGCGAACACGTAGCCGGAACCGGGCGTTGCCGTGAGCGACACGGCAGTGCCAGCTGGCAGTGTCTGCTGACAGGTGGCGCCGCAGTTGATGCCGCTGCCGGAAATGGTTCCCTGGCCGCTTCCCGTCCTCGTCGTCGTCAACACGACAGCCGGGGCCGCGCCCGTCGTCACCGACCAGGTATCGGACACGGTACCCACAGTCAGCGTCGCGCTCGAGGCGGTGCCGTAGCTCGCGCTCGACGTGGCCTGCAGCTGGACATAGGCGCCGTTGGCGATCGTCTGCGGCGCCGCCGTGAACGCAGGACTCGAGGCACACGTTGTATCGGAGCAGATCCGATAGGTGCCGGCGCCCGCAATCGAGATCGACACCTGGTCGGTGATGCCGCTCACCTGGACGATGTTGGACTGAACGGTCGTCGACAGGCCGACACCGGTGCGGTCGGTGAAGCTGAACGGATCCGGGGTGCTGTCGGGCATGCGCGTCGTGACGATCCAGCTCGCGCCGCCGGTACCGACCGTCAGCGTCGCCGTCACGCCCGTCCCGTACGATCCGCTGGAAGTGACACGCAACTGCAGATAGCTGCCGCTGCTCACGGTTCCCGATGCGGCGGTGAACGACGGGTTGTCGCCGCAGGCCGAATCGGCGCACACGCGAAAGAGCGCGCCCGCAACAGACACGGACGCGCTGCCGGTAACGCCCGCGATCCGGACGACATTCGACTCGATAACCGTATTGAGCTCGACGTCAGCACGATCCGCGAACGTGAACGCGTCTGGCAGCGTGTCGGCCGCGATCTCGACTTCCGCCGGCTCTCCCTCTCCGGTAATTCCCTCGCGGTCGGTGACGCGCACCTGATAGAGCATCGCCACGCCAATCGGCGGCGCGGTGTCGACGAGTGGAGCGCTCGGCACCCACGCCAGCGTGTTCGTGGGAGCGGTTACGCTCGCGACGCTGCTCCAGGCGCAGCCGGAGGTCTCGCCAGTGGTACACGCGGTGGTGGCGGCGGCACGCGCCAGATCGGCGGTCATCAACGGTGCGGAATTCCGCGAGGAAGCAGTGAAGTTGAGGCCGAGGCGCGGCCCATCCGGGTTCGCCTCTGGCGGCTCCTGGGCGACGAGCGGCTTCGAGGTGTCGACAACCTTCCGGATCATCCCAATCAGCCGGCTGCCTGCGTACACGTAATCGCGATGGATGCCGGTGGATCGCACTTCACTCAGCAGCTGACCGTTCGCGCCGCGCGCAAACGTCGACACGGCGCCGTTCGAATCGGTGCGGGCGATGCGCCACCCGTCCCCGTCGTATCGATACGCGGTCGTCTGCCCCGCGACGGTGGATGCCGACAGCAGGTTGTCGGGCGTGTAGTCGTAGCTGTCCCCGCCGTACGGCCCCGTCTTCAGGTTGCCGTTGTCGTCGTACGTGTAGGTGCGATTGGGACCGTCGGAACGGAGCCGGAAGCGTGTGTCGTAGTCGTAGCTCCCGAATGCGTTGGACATCCGGTTGCCGTGCGCGTCGTAGTCGAACCGCATCGATCCGTATGGGCCACTCGCTTCCTGAAGCCGATCGAGTCCGTCGTAGGTGAACACCTGACTCGTCCCGGTGCGTCCATCGTCGATGCGGCGGACGTTTCCCACGGCGTCGTAGTCCGAGTAGTGCAGTTGCAGCGCGCCCGCGGCAATTCGGGTCAGCCGATAACGCGAGGGCTCGTACTCGAATACGTGATCGAGGTTGTTCGCCGTCCGATACGACAGAATGGCGCCGCTCGGGTGATAGCTGAAGTTCCAGGCGAAGTTCGCAGGCGACGCGTCCGAACTCGCGGCGGTCGCGATCGAGATGACACGATTGGCCTGATCGTAGGCGAACGTCGCAACGCGGCCCGACGGATATTCCAGCCGTATCAGGTTGTCATTGCCGTCGTAGTCCAATTGCTGGACCAGCGTGTTACTGCCCGGAATCACATCGACCCGTCGCCGAAGCCGTCCCGCATCGTCGTAACCGAAGGTGGAGACGATGCCGCCGACGCTCGCGGTCCGGCGCTCCTCGGCCCCGGGCGCGTAGGTGAACGTTGTAACGCGCTGGTCGCTGATCACTCGAGACAGCCGCTCGGCGTCGTCGTATTCGTAGCTGGTTCCGATGTTGTTCGCGTCGCGCGTGTGACGCAGGTTCCCGGCGCCGTCGTAGTCGTCGTAGAACGTCGTGCCCGACTCCGGGTGCGATTCCGAGCGGAGCAGGTTGTGACTGTCGTAGACCCAGGAGCGATCGGCATCGCCAGGAGCATCGACGTACGTCAGCGTCCCAAGTGCGTTGTAGCTGTAGCGCCAGGTCTCCTGCCCGGCGTCGGTCACCGCGACCAGACGCCCTTCGTCAGGATTGCCGAACGCGGCCCAGTCCTGCGTTGTCGTGCGACCGTTCTCGTCGGCGATTGACACCCGACCGGCGGTCGAGCGGTCAATCTCGACATGCGTCGACAGCCTGGCACCATCCGCGCCATGCGGCCACTGCTGCCGGACGCGGCCGAGCGGGTCGTACACGAGCTCGGTGCCTGGCCCGGTGCCGCCATACGCCGGCAGGCTCTCGAACACCGTGCGCCCGTCGGCGTCGTAGCTCGTCGACGTGACGATGACGCCGCTGCCTGTCTCGGTCTGCACGCGGATCGGCCGGCCGAAGCCATCGACGGTCGTCACGGTGCGCGACGGCCCGCGCGTCATCGTGATCGTGTCGCCGGCCGGTGCATAGGCGGTGACGAAGGCATTCGCCGCCGGCGGCTGAGACTTCGTCACACGAAACAGTCCGTCGTATTCGAATGTCGTGGTCCGCCCGCCGCGCGTCTCCGAGCGGACGGTTCCGTCTTCATTGACCTCGCGTGTGACGGTGAACTGCGGGTTCGCGATTTCACTGACGATCCCCCATGCGTACTTGAAATCCGTATAGGTGCCGTTACCCTTGGTCACGCGAGCGACGTTCCCGGTGCCATCTGGCGTGTAGGTCGTCACGAGGCCGTAGGTCGATTCGCTCCTGGTGAAACCGGTACCTGGCTCGTAAGTCCACGTCCGTGTGAACGAGTTGTTGTCGACGGTGACCGTCTCGGAGCTCAGCTTCGCAATGAACGACGGATGTCCGTCGGCATCGTCCTCGGCCAGGAATCCGTACCCAGGGGCGAGCGAGTAGTCGAACTCGCGCGTCGTTCATCGTTCCGCCTCTCCGGCTTCCTCGACCAGGTAAGGGGTATGGAAATCGCCGTATCCGAAGGCGTGATACGAGTAACTGGTGGAATACGTGTGCCCGCCGCGCGTAATGCGTCGCAAGCCGATCTCGTACGATGTCGTACCTTGCACGTGCGGCACGTTGTGATACCAGAGCCGCTCCTCCTCACCATCCGGCCCCTCGACTGTTCGTGACAGCAGCACGGCTCCTTCATTCCAGCTCAGAGTAGGTCCCGAGTCGGACGGCGGCGGCAGCGGCGGCTCGTTCGGAACCAGGATCTCCTCACCCAGACCGCTGTAGACGAACGTCGTGCGGATCCCGCTTGGGGATTCGACCGTCGTCTTGTAGGACTGAGGGTTCGTCGAGCCGAACGGCGTGTACGTGTAGGTCCATGTTCCGGAGACAACCTCGCGCCCACCGGTGATCCGCCGTTTGACAACTGGCGTGAACAGGGTCCCTGTTTCCGGCGGGTTGGCGGTCGGATCGACGACGACCGTGAATGCCTGGGGCTCCATCTCGAAGCGGATCGTGCCGCCCTGCGGCGTCGTCACCGTCATGGCCGACGACGCGGAATCCGGGAACCCTTCGTACGCGTAAGACCAACCTGGCCCGGAACCGTCAGGTGGAGTCACCTGCAGATCGCGCACGTTGATCGGCCCGCTCAGCCGTACGCCGTCGTATCGCCACACGCGCGCTCCGTACGGTTCGACCGCCGGATTCACGACGATTCCCGAGCGCATGACGTATTCGAAGCAGAGGGCCTCGTCAGCTGAAAAACAACTTCCTTTGCACAGAAACCGTTCGCGCCCACTCACGGGCCTCCGGCTTGCCGGATCAGCTTTCGCCCCGCCGCTCCGGTCTGTGGTGTAATGTGCCGAGAGCCATGAACAAGGAAGTCTTCGCCGCGGTGGCCGATGCCCTCGAGCGGGGGGAGCCGGCCGCACTCGTCACCATCGTCGCGACTACCGGCTCCACGCCGCAGCGCATCGGCGCCAAGATGCTGGTCTTTCCCGACGGCCGCACCGTCGGCACCATCGGCGGCGGCTGCTATGAGAACGACGCCTTCTGGAAAGCCCGCGAAGCGATCACCAAGCGCAAGCCCCAGCTCGTCCACTACGAGCTCGACGATGACTTCGCGCAGGAGACGGGGCTCATCTGCGGCGGACAGATGAGCGTCTACATCGAGCCGCTCGAGCCCTCCCCCGAGCTCTACGTCCTCGGCGCCGGACACGTCGGCTACCACCTCGCGACGATGGCGCAGACGGTCGGCTTCGAGGTCCACGTCGTCGACGACCGCGAGAAGTTCGCCAGCCGCGAGCGCTTCCCCGACGCCGCGGAGGTCGTCACCGAAGACATCCCGGCCTGGATCGAGCGGACCGCGATCCCGCCGCACGCCTACGTCGTCATCGTCACGCGCGGCCACAACAACGACCTCGACGCGCTGCGGCTCCTCGCGCCGCGCGAGCTGCGCTATCTCGGACTGATCGGCAGCAAGGCGAAGGTCGCCCGCATCCAGGATCAGCTGATTGCCGAGGGGATGCCGCCGGAAATCCTCACCCAGATCAACGCGCCCATCGGCCTCGACATCGGCGCCGTCACACCGCAGGAAATCGCGGTGAGCATCCTCGCCGAGCTCGTCGCCGTGAAGCACGGCAAGGCGCGGAGCCGCAATGCCTCCGAGCTGTCGATGCGCTGGTCGAAGGTCAAGGTGTAACGCGGGTGCAGGGTGCCAGGTGCGGGGTGCTGGGTGCTGAATTCGGGTGCCGGGTGCTGGGTGCTGGACTCGGGTGCCGGGTGCCAGGTGCAGGGTGCGGGGTGCTGGACTCGGGTGCTAGGTGCCTGGTGCAGGGTGCGTATCTCTGGTGCAGGGTGCTAGGTGCAGGTGCGGACCTGAAGGTCCGCGGCTACACAACTGAAAACGCCAGCACCTTGCATCGTGCACCCAGCACCTCGCGTTAGCACCTTGCACCAGCACCCTGCACCAGGCACCTCGCACCTTGCACCCCGGTGAGCACCCGGCACCTAGCACCCGGCACGTTGCACCCTGGACTAGCACCCTGCACCCTGCACCCCGGTGAGCACCCTGGCCCTATGCTCCTAATCCGTGACGCTGTCGTCGTCACGATGAACGACAGCCTGGAGATCGTGCGCGGCGACGTGGCGGTGCGCGACGGCCGGATCGCGGCGGTCGGCGACGTTCCGGCGGATCGCTACGACCGCGTGATCGACGCCGCGGGCGATTACCTGCTGCCGGGGCTGATCCAGACCCACGTCCACCTGTGCCAGACCCTCTTCCGCGGCTACGCCGACGACATGCCGCTGATGCAGTGGCTACGCACGCGCATCTGGCCGATGGAAGCGGCGCACACGCCCGACACGCTGCGCGCCGCCGCGCGCCTCGCGATTACCGAGCTGCTCTCGAGCGGCACGACCGCCGTCCTGACGATGGAGACGGTGCATGACACCGATGTCGTCTGCGAAGCGGTGGTCGAGAGCGGCATCCGGGCGACCGTCGGCAAGTGCATGATGGACGCCGACGCCGACGTGCCGTCGCGCCTCAGGGAGCGCACGCAGACCTCCATCGACGAGAGCCTCGCGCTGCGCGCGCGGTGGCATGGCGCCGCCGACGATCGGCTGCACGTCGCGCTCGCGCCCCGCTTCGCCGTCTCGTGCACGCGCGGCCTGCTCGAGGCGGTGGCGTCGATCTCGGCGGCCGACGATGTGCTCGTGCACACGCACGCGTCCGAATCGCGCGACGAGATCGCCATCGTCCGGGAGGTGTCGGGCGGCCTGTCGAACATCGAGTACCTCGACGCGGTGCGCCTCGCGAGCCCGCGGCTGTGCGCCGCGCACTGCGTGTGGGTCGACGATCGCGAGCAGGCGCTGCTCGCCGATCGCGGCGTCAACGTGATGCACTGCCCAGGCTCGAACCTCAAGCTCGGCTCGGGCCTCGCGCCGGTCGCCGAGCTGCGGCGGCGCGGGATTGTCGTGTCGCTCGGGGCCGACGGCGCCGCCTGCAACAACCGGCTCGACATGTTCGAGGAGATGCGGCTCGCCGCCGTGCTGCAGGCGGTGCGGCTCGGCCCGGGCGCCCTGACCGCCCGCGACGCGCTCTGGATGGCGACCCGCGCGGGCGCGCAGACGCTCGGCCGCCGCGACATCGGCGCGATCGTCCCCGGCATGCGCGCCGATCTGATCCTGGTCCGGAGAGGCCAGGCGCACCAGGCGCCCGATCCCGACCCGTACGCGACGCTGGTCTACGCCACCCGCGGCTCCGACGTCCGGACGACGATCGTCGACGGCGAAATCCTGATACACGAAGGGATTGCGGTGCGCGTCGACCGGGCGGCGCTCGTCGCCGAGGCAGGGACGGCGGCGCGGCGTCTCGCCGGACGGGCCGGTGTATAATTTCCGTTAGCAGTCTCTCTGATCGAGTGCTAATGGAACCAACCGAACGCTCGAAGCGGGTCCTCGCGGCGCTGGTGCGGGAATACATCGCGTCGGGCGAGCCTGTTGCCTCGTCCATGCTGGTCCGCGCCGCCGGGCTCGGCGTCTCGTCGGCGACGGTGCGCAGCGTGCTCGCGCGGCTCGAGAAAGAGGGATACGTCACGCAGCCGCACACCTCGGCCGGCCGGGTGCCGACCGATCGCGGCTACCGGTTCTACGTCGACCTGCTGCTCGAATCGAAGCGCCGCCACCGGGCCGCCAGCGTCGTCGAGGCGCGGCTGCGGCGCGAGACGATCGCGCCGCTCGCCGACGTGGTGCTGTCGCAGGCGTCGCACGTCGTCTCCCAGGCGTCGCGCACCGTCGGGTTCGCGTTGAGCTCGGCGCAGGATGTCGCGGTGTTCGAGCGGGTCGAGTTCGTGCCGCTCGGCGCGGCACGCGTGCTCGTGGTGATCGTCGCCAGGGGTGGCCACGTGGTGCAGAAGGTCATCGACACCGGCGAAGCGCTCGACGCCGACGCCCTGCGCCAGGCGGCCAACTACCTCAACACCGAGTTCTCGGGACTGCCGCTTGCACGTGCCCGCGATGCCATCCGCGAGCGGATGGACGCGGAACGTCTGCTGTACGACGAGCTCATGGATCGCGCGCTCCGCCTCGGCTCGTCGTCGCTGGCCGATCTCCCGGACGAACACGTCCTGTACGTGGATGGCGCGTCGGCGCTGCTCGGCGAGGCCCACGGCCTGACGCTCGACACGATGCACGCGCTGCTCGAGATGATCGAGGAGAAGCAGCGGCTCGTGCGGCTGCTCAACGAGTACATCGAAGGCACCGGGCTGACGGTGGTCATCGGCGCCGAGCACCTCGAACCGTCCCTGCGGCCGTTCAGCCTGGTGGCGTGCACGTTCAAGGACGGCACGAGCGCCGGCACGGTCGGCGTCATCGGCCCGACGCGCATGCGCTACTCGCGCGCGATCGCGGTCGTCGACGGAGCGGCGCAGGCCATCACGCGCGTGCTGCGCGATCCGGATTGATACGAATTCATGGCTGACGAACAGGTACCCAACACGACAGAACCGGCGCCGGATCCTCCGGCGGCCGGCACCACCGAATCCCCGGAGCTCGAAACGCTGCGGCGCGAGCGGGACGAGCACTACGATCGCCTGCTGCGCAAGACGGCCGAGTTCGAGAACTACCGCAAGCGCGTCGAGCGCGAACGGCGCGAACAGGCCGATCGCGCCGTCGCCGATCTGCTCCTCGAGCTGCTGCTCGTCGCCGACGACTTCGATCGCGCGCTGACGGTCGACGCGGGCGAGAGCGTCGCCGCCTATCGCAAAGGGGTCGAGCTCATTCAGTCGAAGCTCGACGACCTGTTGCGCAAGCAGGGGGTGAAGCCGATCGAGGCGCTCGGCGCCGATTTCGATCCGCACCTGCACCAGGCGGTCGTGCACGAACCGAGCCCCGGCCACCGCGAGAACGAGGTGATCGGCGAACTGCGCAAGGGCTACACGCTGAACGACCGGCTGCTGCGGCCCGCGCTCGTCAAGGTGGCCAAGGCGTGAGCAAGCGCGATTACTACGAGATCCTCGGCGTCTCGAAGTCGGCGTCGGAGAACGAGCTGAAGAGCGCCTATCGCAAGCTCGCGATGAAGTACCACCCGGACCGCAATCCGGGCGACAAGGAGGCCGAAGAGCGCTTCAAGGAGGCGGCAGAAGCCTACGCCGTGCTCGCCGATCCGCAGAAGCGCAGCATGTACGACCGCTTCGGCCATCAGGGGGTCGGGTCGGCCGCGGGGGCCGGCGCCGGATTCGATCCGTCGGTCTTCAGCGACTTCGGCGACTTCGCCGACATCCTCGGCGGCATGTTCGGCTTCGGCGACATGTTCGGCGGCGGACGGCGGCGCGGTGGACCGCAGCGCGGCGCCGATCTGCGCTACGACCTCGAGATCAGCTTCGAAGAGGCGGCCACCGGCACCGAGACGACGATCCAGATCCCGCGGCAGGAGAACTGCGAGACCTGCCAGGGCTCCGGCGCAGCTCCGGGAACGCAGCCGACGACCTGCGGCATGTGCCGCGGACAGGGGCAGGTCCGCCGCCAGCAGGGGTTCTTCACCATCGCGACCACCTGTCCGCAGTGCCGCGGCGCGGGACGCACCGTCAGCAAGCCGTGCCCCGAGTGCCATGGAGCCGGCCGCATCAGCCACGAGCGCAAGATCACGGTGAAGATCCCGGCCGGCATCGCCACCGGCCAGCAGCTTCGCCTGCAGCACGAGGGCGAAGCGGGCGTCGCCGGCGGCCCTTCCGGCCACCTCTACGTCGTCGTCCATGTGCAGGAGCACGACTTCTTCAAGCGCGAAGGGGTGAACCTGTACTGCGAGGTGCCGGTCAACTTCACCACGCTGGCGCTCGGCGGCGAGATCGTCGTTCCGACGCTGGACGGGACCGAGACGGTCAAGGTGCCGGAAGGATCCCAGACCGGGACGACGCTGCGGCTGCGCGGCAAGGGGATGCCCGACGTGAACGGCCGCGGCCGGGGCGATCTCTTCGCGACGGTGCAGGTGCAGACGCCAAAGAAGCTGAACAAGGAGCAGCGTCAACTGCTCGAGCAGCTCGCGAAGGTGCTGCCGAAGGAGAAGTTCGAGCCGCGCCCGCACGCCGAGGCGCAGGACGAGCGGAACCTCTTCGATCGCGTCAAGGACATCTTTGGGTGACGGCGGAAATTGGCGATTGGACGATTGGACAATTTGACGATTCGAGGGAGTGACGAGGTCAATCGAGCTTGGACTTTCCAGCCTTGGATATCAGCGGCGTGGATGCGGGGCTCGCGCTGGCGGTCGTTGACGACTACTCGCCGTCGGCCGCCGACGAGCGTGCCGCCGATCGGATCACGATCTTCTTCAACGACGCCGCGCGGCGCGATGCCGCGGCGCAGGCGATCCGGACCGCGCATCCAGAGGCGGTGGTCGCCGCTCGCGACGTGGGCGACGAGGACTGGGCGCGGCGGTCGCAGGAAAACCTGACGCCGATCACGGTCGGCCGCGTCACCGTCACGCCGCCCTGGTTTGCCGCCGCCCCTCAATCCCCCGCGTCCGTGGTCGCCTCCACCGCCGATCTCCAGCCGCCTGACGCCGTCACCATCGTGATCACCCCGTCGATGGGCTTCGGGACCGGTCATCATGCGACGACGCGGCTGTGCCTGGCGGCGATGCAGGAGGTCGGCGTCGAGGGGAAAACGGTGCTCGACGTCGGCACCGGGTCGGGCGTGCTGGCAATTGCGGCGGTGCTGCTCGGCGCGACCAGGGCCACTGGCATCGACTTCGATCCCGACGCGATCGTCTCGGCGCGCGAGAACCTCGAGGCGAACCCGGCCGCCGCGCCGCGCGTGCGGTTCGAAGTTGTCGACCTGCGCGAAGCCGCGCTGTCGCAGGCGGAGGTCGTCCTCGCCAACCTGACGGGCGCCGTGCTGATCCGGAACGCGCGCCTGCTCGCGTCGAGCGTCGCGCCTGGCGGCGTGCTGATCGTGTCGGGCCTGCAGATCGACGAGCGCGACGACGTCGTGCGCGCGTTTTCGGGGGCGCGGGTCGCCTGGGCGCGTGAAGAGGCCGGCTGGGGCGCGGTCGCTTTCAACTTTTCCGACCCTGGCACGGTCTAAGAAGTGGCGTCCAATCAGGCCGCCAGGGTGCCATGAACAGATCGCTCAGCATCGCGCTCTCCATCGTCGCCCTGGCTCTCGGCGTCGCGCTGGGGGCGCAGGCTCCGCGGCCCGGACAGCAGCCGAGCCGCGACACGCCGGCCCAGCCAGGCGACGCGACCGTGCCGAAAGGGCGGATCACCGGACGTGTCATCGCCGCCGACACCGGCCGCCCGGTGCGCCGGGCGCGCGTTCTCCTCAACGGCATCAGCCTCCCCGGCGGCCGCGGCACGCTGACCGATGACGAGGGGCGGTTCGAGCTGAGCGAGCTGCCCGAAGGGCGCTACACCCTGAACGCCGCGAAGGTCGGCTTCATCACGCTGTCGTATGGCCAGCGGCGGCCACTGCAGGCCGGCACGCCGATCCAGCTGGCCGCCGACCAGGAGCTGACCGGCCTCGAATTCCGGCTGCCGCGCGGCAGCGTGATTGCCGGCCACCTGTTCGACGAATCGGGCGATCCGCTGCCGGGCGCAATGGTGCGCGTCATGCGGTACGAGTACGCGCAGGGCAACCGGCAACTCGTGCCGGTCGGCACGGCGCAGACCGACGATCTCGGCGGCTACCGCGTGTGGGGGCTCAACCCGGGGCAGTACTACGTCAGCGCGAGCGCGCCGAACTTCAACGGCGGCGGACGCGGCTTCGGCCCGTTGGCCGGACGCGGCGGACGCGGGACGCCGGCGCGCGGCGCCGTCGACGTCCCCGAGCAGGAGCAGGTTGGCTACGCGCCGACGTTCTATCCGGGGGTGCCGTCGGTCAACGAGGCACGCGCGGTGAACGTCGGCCTCAGCATGGAGGTGCCGAGCGTCGACTTCGGCGTGCTGCTCGTCCGGACCGTGCGCGTCGCCGGCCACGTCGCCAATCCCGATGGCTCGCCGGTCACCGCCGGCAACGTCGTCCTCGCTCCCGAATCGTCGCCTCGCGGCGGCGGCCGCGGCACGACGTTCGGATCGCGCATCGACTGGGACGGCTCCTTCTCGATCGCCAACGTCGCCCCGGGACGCTACGTGCTGCGCGCGCGCAGCGACGATTCGGTGCAGCCGCAGTTCGCCGTGCAGCCGCTCGCACTTGCGGCGTTCGACCTGACGAACCTCACGGTGGTGCTCTCCGCCGGCGCCTCGCTCGCGGGAACGGTCGCCTTCCAGGGCACGCAGGGGCAGCAGGCCCCCAACCCTGGACAGATCCGGCTGGCGGCGCCGCTGGTCGACAGCCTCGACATCGGACCGAACCCGGTCGCGCGCGTCGAGCGGGACGGCACCTTCACGCTCGACGGAATCCCGGCGGGACCGCACCTCGTTCGCCCGCAGGGGACGCCGCGCGGGTGGATGCTGAAATCGGTCCTCGTGAACGGCCGCGAGTCGGTCGACACGCCAATCGAGCTGCGCAGCGGTCAGACGCTGCAGTCGGTCCAGGTCGTCTTCACCGATCGGCTCACCGAGTTGAACGGCACATTGAAGGACGGAGACAACGATCCGGTCACCGAGTACACGATGCTCGCCTTCCCCGTCGATCAGGCGCTGTGGGGTCCGCAGTCGCGCCACATCATGACGACGAGACCGGACCAGAACGGCCGGTACCAGATCCGCGGGCTGCCTCCGGGCGACTACTTCCTTGCCGCCGTCGATCCGGCCGAACAGGGGGAATGGTTCGAGCCGTCCTATCTCGCGGCGCACCAGGGTGCCGCCGTCCGCGTGTCGCTCGTCGAGGGCGATGTGAAGACGCAGGACTTCGCGATCGACGCCCGGTGATGTGACGACGCCCGGCTGGCGGACCTGGAACGCTTTTCAGATGTATGTAGCTGCCGACCTTCGGTCTATCGACTGAGCCAGAAGGTCGTCTTGATCACGAAGAAGTTGTCGCCGGGCGCCGACCACGAGTCGAAGAGATCTCCGACGCCGACGTGTTCCCCTTCCGTCGTCTGGCTGGCGCGGTTCTGCTGCCACACTACGTAGAGCGTGCTGCCAGGGCGCCACTCCCACTTGAGCACGACGTTGCTGCGATACGACCGCGTGTTGAAATCGCGATTGGCGATCGTGAAGTTCGCCGCGCCGTCGGTGACGCGGTACGACCCGTCGGCCTGGCGGACGATCGCCGTGCCGTCGGTCCCGTACATCCGGAGGTTCATCTCGCGCGGGCGGATCATCTCGCCGAACGCCGTGTATCGGCCGCTCGCCGCAAACGGCTCGGCGTAGACGTCCAGCGTGACGTCCGGCTTGAACGTGTAGCTCACGCGGAACTGCGTCGACAGCGTCGTCCGATCGACCACGCCGAAGACGTAGCGCTTACCGTAGGTCTCCGGCGTCCCGCCGTCGAGCGTCAGGAGGTACTGCCGGTTGATCGGGCCGTTGAAGGTCGAGGAGGTGCCGTTCTCGTCGGCGTACTCCGGCGCGATCGAGAACTGCAGCGACGGCGTCGGGCGCGCCGACAGCGACACCGACGTCGTCATGGTGTGATCGCCGAATTCGTTGGATCGCCGGGTCAGGTTCGCCGACCACGACGTGCTCGCGCCCGAGCTGTTGCGCAGCGAGGTCGACAGGTTCCAGCCGAGCGGCGTGCCCATCGCCGGACCGCCGCGCGTCATCTGCGTGTCGTTGCCGCGGAAGTAGCGCGTGACGTTGAACGACCCGACCCAGAAGTTGGGGAACGTGACGCTGTTGCTGCTCTGGAGGTTGAAGCGGACGCCGAGATCGGTGTCGAAGTACCAGTACGGCACGAGCGAGAGCGACGACGAGTAGGCGCGGAGGTACTTGCCGGGCCGCGTCTCGCGGTACTGGATGCGGTGGGTCGTCGTCAGATCGCCGGCGTAGTTGAGACGTCCGAAGTCGAGCGGATCGAACTCGGGGAACTCGAACATGCCGCTCTGCGTCCAGAGCCAGTGGCGCCCGGCGATCTTGCTCAGGTTGCCGACGATCTGCATGCCGTCGAGCGACGTGCGCGCCGGGTCGTAGCGGACGTGCGGCTGATCGGGGCGCTGCAGGTAGTGTCCGCTCGCGCGCTGCACGCGCGCGATGGCGGGCGCGTCGCCGTTCAGGAAGGTCAGCCCGATGTTGCCGGACGCTTCGTAGGTGCGGTCCTTGAAGCGGATGCGCGTGTCGACGCCGGTCGTCAGCGCGTTGCGGTTCATCAGCGACGCGAGCGGCGTGCCGGGATCCATCTCGCGGTGCACCAGCGTGAAGTGCGCGCCGAGGGTCGAATCGCGCCCCAGCTGCTGGATGGCGCGGCCGACGATCCACTCGGTGCGCGGCGCCACTTCCACCTCGGAACGGATGCCTCCGTCCGAGATGCGCGCCGCTTCTTCCGCCGTCACGGCGCCGAGGAACCCGAGCGACAGGCCGTTGCTCAGACGTCCGGTGAGCTTCGCCGCGCCGATGATCGTGCTCTGATCCGGGTAGTCGACGTACTGGCCGTTGGCCGGTCCGGTCGGACGCGCGCCGATCCGGCGCGAGTAGTAGTAGTTGCTCGTGCCGGCGGCAAGGATGTTGTTGCCTTCGATGAAGAAGGGGCGCTTCTCGTCGAACGTCGTCTCGAAGACGGTGAGGTTCACTTCCGCGGGGTCGGCTTCGACCTGTCCGAAATCGGGGTTGAACGTCGCTTCGAGCGTCAGGTTCGAGCCGATGCCCACCTTGAGGTCTGCGCCGACGCGGCCGGCGAGGTTCGCGCCCGAGTCGAAGGGGTTGTTCGCATCGTTCTCGCTCGTCACGCGCGACGATCCGGCGACGTACGGCAGGATCTCCAGGCGCTGGCGCGGCTTCACGCCGTCGATGCCTCGCAGCTCGCCGAAGCGCGACGCCCAGCCCTGCGCGGTGCGTCCGACCACCACCCAGTAGTCCTGCTCGTTCAGCGTCGGCCGCCAGCGCTTCACGTTGAGGCCGAACACCCGCTCCGGCTGATCGTTGAAGCGCAGCTGCGAGAACGGCAGCCACATCTCCGCCGTCCAGCCGCCGGCGTCGATGACCGTCTTCGCCTGCCACACCGGATCGAACTGCGAGTCGGTGTCGTCCTCGTTGTCGGTCGGGTGGAAGTGATCGAGACGGACGCCGGAGGCGGTGACGCCGAACATGTAGGCGGTCCGGCGATCGTGGTAGGTGTCGAGCTCGATCTGCAGGTACTCGGCCTGGTCGCCGTTGTCGCGGCGGCTCATGGGCGCCTGGATGACGGTGCTCTCCCGCGCGTGCATCCGCGCGCCAATCCACAGCGCGTCGTCATCGTAGACGAACCGGACCTCCATCGCATCGGTCGGCTGGCCCCCTTCGTTCGGTTCGGCCTGGACGAAGTCGACGATCGGCTGGGCGCGCTCCCAGAAGCCTTCGTCGAGCCGTCCGTCGAGACGGACGCTGCCCGACTCGACGCGCATCGCGCGCGCCTGCTTCAGCGGGACGGCGGGCGCATCGGGCTGCTGGCCGGCGAAGAGGAGCGACGGAACGCCGTGGAGACAGACAACGGACAGAGCCAGGACGACGATTCGGTGCATGTGCCAGATATGAAAGGAGAAGGCGTGATGCTAACACGATTGGTCCCAGAGGAACTGCAGGACGCTGAGCGCCGCGATCGGGACCGCGTCGGCCCTCAGCGTTCGTCCGCCGAGGGAGACCAGCCTCAACCCGTGCGCCCGTGCGGCGGCGCACTCGTCCGGGTCCCACCCGCCTTCCGGACCGACGACGATTGCCGCCGTGTGGGGTGCGGGTGCCGCGCGCAGGACGTTCAGCGGCTCGGCGCCCGGAATCCCCGGCTCGACGAACATCAGCCGCTCGGCGGCGGCCGGCTCCTCGAGCCAGGCGGCGAAGGTCAGCGGCACCAGGATCTCGGGAAGGACCGCACGGCGCGACTGCTTCATCGAGGCGAGCGCCACACGGCGCCACCGGTCGGGCCTGAGACCGCGCAGGACCGCGGCCACGGTCACCTCGGTGCGTCTCGTGACGATCGGTTGAATTGCAGCGACCCCGAGCATCACCGCGTCGCGGACGACCTCGTCCATCTTGTCGCCCTTCAGGACCGCCTGCACGAGCGTCAGCGCGGTGGTCGACTCGGGCGCGGCGTCGACACGCGAGAGCAGCTGCACCCGCGCCTCCCGCCGCGCGGCGGAGACGACGCGCGCGAGGAACTCGTCGCCGCGGCCGTTGACGACGCTGACCATGTCGCCCGGCCCGAGCCGCAGGACGCGCGTGAGGTGTTCCGCCTCGTCGCGCGGCAGGTCGACGACCTCGTCGCCAGGATCGAGGGCAGGCGCAAAGAACCGGTGCACGGAGTCTCCAATCGGCAAGAGCGACGGTCGATTGTAATCAGCACCCGGCATTCTGCACTCTGCATTCCGCACCCGCCCCCGCACGACACCTTCTCTCAAAATTCATTCATCACGAAGGACGAAGGACACGAAGGTCACGAAGGGGCAACTTCTTCTGTGCAATCGATTCTTCGTCTCTTCGTGATGTCATTCGCCCAGCACCCTGCACTCGGCATCTTGCACCTTGCATCCCGCCCCCAGGACCTTGCACGACACCTCATCTCAAAATCCGTTCATCACGAAGGACGAAGGACACGAAGGCCACGAAGCGGCAACACTCCTGTAACAGTCGATTCTTCGTCTCTGCGTGATGTCATTTGGTCGGCCCCCTGCACTGGGCGTCCAGCACCTTGCACTCAGCACCCTGCACCCTCACAGCACCCTGCACCCCGCACCTTGCACCACGCCCCCGCACGACACCTTTTCTCAAAATTCATTCATCACGAAGGACATCTCTGAAAGGGCCGTCCGGTTCAAGACTTTTTTCGACAGACCATCTCCGTGCGGTGCGAGTCCGTGATCAGCGGCGGGCTCGCATCGTGTGTCGCGGTTCCGTGGTCGAACAGCTCGTGCTCCGCTCACGCCCCGGTAAATTGACGCGCGTGTCACTCATCTCTTCGAGATCCCGCCGGTGGGATCTCACGGTCAGCTTGGACACGAGGCGCGGTCATTCACGAATGGACCACGCGGGTGGTCATGCCCTTCTCGAGCGCGCCCCGTGACGAGAGGTCAGCTGCGCGGCCACACGCGATAGATGTCTCGGCACAAGGCGCGCGCGATCGCCACGCGGGCTTTGAGGCCGCCGCGGCGCAGCGCGAGCGCCCGCGCCCAGCGCCCGACGTCGTCGTGGCGCCGCGTCCCATGAATCGCCGCTTCGACCAAGGCCCAGCGTAACCACGCCGAGCCCCGCTTGGTGATCGCGCCGTAGTGCAGCCGGCCCCCCGAGCCACTCACGCGTGGCACGAGCCCCGCGTAGCTGACCAGATGCGCCGGCGTCGGAAAGCGGACGATGTCGCCGATTTCGGCGCGCACCGTGACCCCTAGCACCGGGCCGATGCCGGGAATGGTCTGCAGCGCCCCGACGATCGGATCCGTCGTGGCCACAGCCGCGACCGCCGCCTCAATCGGCCCCAGCCGCGTCTGCACGTCGGTCAGTAACGCGAGCAAGCCGCGGCGCCCCTCATCCGCCCAGCCGGGCAGCGTGACCGACTCGACCAGCGCGCGCCCTTTGGGGCTCGCGAGATCGGCCGCCCGCACGCTGACGCCGTGGCGGAGCAGGAGCGCGCGCAGGCGCTGCCGCACCGTGGTCGCCGTGCGCACCAGACTGATGCGATAACGCGAGAGCTCGCGGAGATCGCGTAACGCGGCCGGCGGGGTCCAGACGGTCACCACACTGTCCCGCCGCAGGGCATCGGCCAGCCGCCGCGCATCGAGCCGATCGGTTTTGGCCGCGTGCCCCGCCTTCAGCCGCGTCTTGCCCGCATCCACCACCACGACCCGCTGGACGCGCGCGGCGACCTGGTCCACGAACCACCACGTGGGACCGCTCGCTTCGACGGCGACGACCGCGTCGGCCGCACAGCCCGCCAACCAGCTCGTGATCCCCGCCGCCGATGTGTCGTAGCGCCCTTCGGTCAGCCGGCTTCCACTGGCGTCGACCGCACAGACCTGGAAGAACGCTTTGTGAAGATCAACCCCGATATACTGCGCCATGGGCAGTCCTCCTCTCGTCGCCGGGCGCGTGATTGGAGCACAACCATGCTAGCCCCGCTCCCCTTGGAGGACGGCCCTTTCATCTGATCACGAAGGTCACGAGGGGCAACTTTTCCTGTGACAATCGATTCTTCGTCTCTGCGTGGATGTCATTTGGTCGGCACCTGCACTGGGCGTCCAGCACCTTGCACTCAGCACTCAGCACTCAGCACTCAGCACTCAGCACTCAGCACTCAGCACCTTGCACCCAGCACCCTGCACCCGGCACCCTCGCAGCACCCCGCACCCTGCACCCAGCACCCTCGCAGCACCCTGCAACCCGCACCCTGCACCCAGCACCCTCACAGCACCCCGCACCCCGCACCCTCGCACCACCCTGCACCCAGCACCCTCGCAGCACCCTGCACCCTGCACCCGGCACCCTCACAGCACCCCGCACCCTGCACCCCGCACCTTGCACCCGGCACCCTCACAGCACCCTGCACTCCGCACCCTGCACCCGGCACCCTTATACTGACCTTCGGCTGATGTTTTTCAGGGACCAGATCGTCGGCAAGTACAAGATCCTCTCCACGATCGGCAGCGGCGGCTTCGGGACCGTCTTTCTCGCCCTCGATACCTGGATCGACAAGAAGGTGGCCCTCAAGGTGCCGCACCGCCAGGGCGTCGACTTCGGCGAGCTGCTGCGCGAGCCGCGGCTCCTCGCCAGCCTGAACCACCCCAACATCGTCACGATCATGACGGCGGAGAAGCAGGACAACGTCTTCTTCATCGTCATGGAGTACGTGCCGGGCGAGACGCTCGAGTCGGTGATCGCCAGCCGCGGACCGCTCGACATCCCGACGACGCTCGACTACACGTGTCAGATCTGCAACGCGCTCGACCACGCGCACAAGCAGGGGGTGCTGCACCGCGATCTGCGGCCGTCGAACGTGCTCGTCTCGGATACCGGCCTCGTGAAGGTGGCCGACTTCGGCACCTCGCGCTTCCTCGAGATCGCGGCCCACGGGACGACCGTCATCGGCAGCCCGCCGTACATGGCCCCCGAGCAGTTCCACGGCAAGGCGCTCTTCGCCAGCGACATCTACTCGCTCGGCGTGACGATCTTCCAGATGCTGACCGGCGACCTGCCGTACGACACGCCGTCGCCCGCGGACCTCGATCGGCTGATGCGCGGCGAGCTACTGGTGTCGGTGCGCGCGCGCAACCCGAAGATCCCGCGCAGCATCAACGACATCGTGCTGAAGGCGATGTCGCCCGACGTCCACGGCCGGTACCAGCGCGCGAGCGAGGTCCTCGAGGACATCCTCGCGGCGCGCGGGACGGCCGAGCCGCGGCGTACGCCGCGGTCCGTGGCGCCAGGGCTGGAGTCGGTCCCCGACGGGGTGCAGGACATCCACACGCGCCTCAAGGCGCGCGAGACGCCGCAGCCGCGCTTCTGCTGGCACTGCCGCAAGCCGCTGCACGCGCGCACCGATCGCTGCCCGTTCTGCGGCGAATCCCAATAGGCCCCGAGCCTTGAGCCCTGAGCCCTGAGCCCCGCTCTCCCCCCGCCCGCTGCTAGAATCGTGGGAACAAGGAGATACAGCGATGTCGTTTCCGGGGACCGGCCTGATCTGGATGAACGGGAAGCTCGTGGAGTGGAAGGACGCGACCATTCACATCGGGTCGCACGTCGTCCACTACGGCAGCGGCGTCTTCGAAGGGGCGCGGTGCTACGCGACGCCGAAAGGGTCGGCCGTCTTCCGCCTCGACGAGCACATGACCCGGCTGATCAACTCCGCGAAGATCTACCGGATGGAGTACTCGCTGGATCTCGCCGGCTGGCGCGAAGCGGTCCTCGGGACGATCCGCGCCAACGCGATGAAGGCGTGCTACATCCGCCCGCTCATCTACCGCGGCTACGACACGCTCGGGGTGAACCCGCTGCCGAACCCGGTCGACGCCGCGATCATGCTCTGGGAATGGGGCGCCTATCTGGGCGCCGAAGCGCTCGAGCAGGGCGTCGACGTCAGGGTGAGCAGCTGGTCGCGCATGGCGCCGAACACCCTGCCCGCCATGGCGAAGGCGACGGCGAACTACGCCAACTCGCAGCTGATCAAGATGGAAGCGCTGGCCGACGACTACTCGGAAGGCATCGCGCTCGACGTCTCGGGCAACATCAGCGAGGGCAGCGGCCAGAACATCTTTCTTGTGCGCGACGGCGCGCTCTACACGCCGCCGCTCAGCGCGTCGGTGCTCGGCGGGATCACGCGCGACTCGATCATGACGCTCGCCCGCGATCTCGGCTACGAGGTGGTCGAGACCAACATCCCGCGCGAAGCGCTCTACATCGCCGACGAGGTGTTCTTCACCGGCACCGCAGCCGAGGTGACGCCGGTGCGCTCGATCGACAGGGTCCGGATCGGCACCGGCGCACGCGGCACCATCACGGCGGCGCTGCAGAGCGCCTTCTTCGCCGTGGTGAACGGCGACATGCCCGACCGCCACGGCTGGCTCACCTACGTCTACGAGGACGAGGCCTCGCTCCGCGAGCCGGCCAGGGCTGGCGCGGCAAAGGGATAGCGGCGCTGACGCTGGCGTCCCGACCTGCCGATAAGCCACGGAGGGGCTGCCGTCCCGGTGTCGGGCCGCAGCCCCCGGCTTGAAGAGGACCCTCCGTTCATGCACGTCAACGACCTGTTGAAGATCGCCGTCGATGCCGGAGCATCGGACCTGCACCTGAAGGTCGGCAGCTACCCGATGATGCGGGTGCGCGGCGTGCTGGTGCCGGCTATCCAGGAGAAGCGGCTCGATCACGAAGACGTCGTGGCGATGAGCGCGGCGGTCATGTCGACGTCGCAGCGGCAGCGCTTCAAGGAAGCCCAGGAGGTCGACCTCGCCTACAGCGTGCCCGGCCTCGGCCGCTTCCGCTGCAACATCTTCCAGCAGCGCGGCACCATCGGCCTCGTGCTCCGCGTCATCCCGATGCACATCCGGTCGATCGACGAGCTCGGACTGCCGGCGGTCCTCAAGACGATCGCCGAGGAGGAACGCGGCCTCGTGCTCGTCACCGGCACGACCGGCAGCGGCAAGAGCACCACGCTCGCCGGGATGATCGATTACATCAACCGCCACCGCTGCACGCACGTGATGACGGTCGAGGATCCGATCGAGTTCCTGCACCGCGATCAGAAGTCGATCGTCAACCAGCGCGAGGTGTCGGTCGACACGCGATCGTTCGCGCAGGCGCTGCGCAGCGCGCTGCGCCAGGATCCGGACGTCATCCTCGTCGGCGAGATGCGCGACTTCGAGACGATCGAAACGGGCCTGCTGGCGGCCGAAACGGGCCACCTCGTCTTCTCGACGCTGCACACGCTCGACGCGACGGAGACGATCAACCGCATCATCGCCGTCTTCCCGCCGCACCAGCAGAAGCAGGTGCGGCTCCAGCTCGCCAGCGTGCTGCGCGCCGTGATCTCGCAGCGCCTCGTGCCGCGCGCCGACGGCAACGGCCGCGCGCCGGCCGTGGAGGTCATGATCAGCACCCCCTTCATCCGCGACTGCATCGTCGACAAGGACAAGACGCACCTGATTCACGGCGCGATTGCCGGCGGCACGTCGCAGTACGGGATGCAGACCTTCGACCAGTCGATCTTCGGCCTCTACCAGTCGGGGCTGGTGTCCTACGAGGAAGCGCTGCGCTGGGCGTCGAACGTCGACGAGTTCAAGCTGAAGGTCCAGGGCATCTCGACGACCGCCGACGTGAGCCGCGACGAGATGGCCAAAGGGGTCCTCACGGGAGCGCCGCAGATCACGAGGTTTGGCGGCTAGGGGGCTCCAGGCAGGGCTCTCGGCTTAGGGCTCAGGGCTCAGGGCTCAAGGCTCAAGGCTTAGGGCTCAAGGCTCTCAGGGCTCATGGCTCTGCATGCGAGGCGCGGGCGGAAGCGGCCTGGTAGTTGCTCAGCCGCCATCCTTTACGTGTCCCGCGATCACCGCAAGCTGCGCGTGTTTCAGCTCGCCGACTCCCTGCTCCTCGACGTATACCGCATCACCAAAGGGTTTCCGGCGGATGAACGTTTCATCCTGACGGGACAGCTTCGCCGCTCCGCTCTTTCCGCTGCCACGAATATCGTGGAAGGTTGTGCACGCCGCGGCACGCGCGAGTACGTCAGTTTTCTCAACCAGGCAAACGGTTCGGCGGCCGAAGCCCGCTATCTCTTGACGATCGCCCATCGCCTGGCGTATTTGCAGACGGACGAGTTCGCCGCCCTGGCCACCGGCTATTCGCAGTTGCTAAGCGGTTTGCAGGCGATGATTGCCGCGCTGAACGATCGTAATTGAGACGCCATCCTATCCATGCCCAAAGCCCGAAGCCTTGAGCCTGCAGGCGCAGTCCCTTCTGCGTACGTGAGCGCGCTCCGCCTGCTCGCGCGCCGCGAGCTCTCCGAGAAACAGATTCGCGATCGGCTGGCGCGCAAGGGCTACGCCGAAGACGACGTCGAGGTGGCGATCGAGCGGCTGAAGGCCGAGCGGGCGATCGACGACCGGCGTGTCGCGGAAGCGATCGCGCGGACGTCGACCGGGCTGAAGCGCCGCGGCAGGCTCCGCGTGCGGCGGGAGATCGAAGCGGCCGGCATCGCCCCGGACGTCGCGCAGCAGGCGCTCGACGCCACCTTCGACCAGCTCGACGATGACGCGCTGCTGCAGGCGGCGCTGGCGAAGCGGCTGCGCGGCGATCGGCCCATCGAGGACGACCGCGAATTTCAGCGTCTCTATCGCTATCTCGCGGCGCAGGGCTTCGAATCGGACAAGATCTTCAGGGCGCTCGACGCGCGGCGCCCGCGCGGTTCACGCGCGGAATAGTGGTCCCCTGCTCACGGACCGGACGCCACCCCGCTCACGGACCGGATCGCTGGTACAATTGAATGTTTCGGATCACGGCTCCGCGTCCGACCGTCAGGTTCGTCCGGGCGGACACGGGTTGCGGCCCGCGTGTGCATCCGCGTAACTCTGCACTCTGCATTCTGAACTCTGCACTCTGCACTCTGAACTCTGAACTGTCATGATCTCAGTCTCCGGCGTCTCCATGCGGTACGGCTCGAAGGTGCTCTTCGAGGATGTGACCGCCACCTTCTCCGCGGGCCGGCGCTACGGCCTTACCGGGCCGAACGGCGCCGGCAAGTCGACCTTCATGAAGCTCCTGACCGGTGAGCTCGTCCCGCAGAAGGGGACGGTGAACCGGCCGGAGAAGATTGGCGTCCTTCGGCAGGACCAGTTCGCCTTCGACCGCTTCCGCGTCGTCGACACGGTGATCATGGGCAACAGGCGCCTGTGGAGCGCGCTCGACGAGCGCGAGCGGCTCTACGAGAAGGGGGCCGACATGACCGACGAGGACGGCATGCGCCTCGGCGAGCTCGAAGGGATCGTCGGCGAAGAGGACGGTTACAGCGCCGAGAGCGACGCCGCGATCCTGCTGCAGGGGCTCGACATCCCCAACGAGCTGCACGAGCGGAAGATGAGCGAGCTGCAGGGCGGGCAGAAAGTGCGCGTGCTGCTCGCGCAGGCGCTCTTCGGCAACCCCGCGGCGCTGCTGCTGGACGAGCCGACGAACCACCTGGACCTCGATTCGATCCACTGGCTGATCGACTTCCTCGCGCGCTACGACGGCACGCTGATCGTCATCTCGCACGACCGCCACTTCCTGAACGCGGTCTGCACGCACACGGCCGACATCGACTACCAGACGATCATCACCTACACCGGCGGGTACGACGAGATGGTGATCGCCAAGACGCAGATCCGGTCGCGCGTCGAGGCCGAGAACGCGCAGCGCGAGAAGAAGATCGCGCAGCTGCAGGAGTTCATCGCCCGCTTCGGCGCCGGCACGCGCGCGAGCCAGACGACCGCGCGGCGCAAGGAGGTCGAGCGGCTGCAGACGACCGAGCTGGCGCGCTCCAACATCCAGCGGCCGTACATCCGCTTCACGCAGGCGCGCCCGTCGGGGCGGCTCGTCATGGAGTGTGCTGACATCTCGAAGACGTTCGGCCACGACACGGTCGTCGCCGACTTCGAGGCGATCGTGAACCGCGGCGAGAAGATCGTCCTCATGGGACGCAACGGCGTCGGCAAGACAACGCTGCTGAAGGCGCTGCTCGCCGACGCGCCGAACCTCGATCCGTCGCCGGCGGACCGCGACGGCGGCACGCTGCGCTGGGGCCACGAGGTCTCAATCGGCTATTTCCCGCAGGATCACACCGGCCTCATCCAGAAGGGGATGACCGCGGTCGAGTGGCTGCACCAGTTCGATCCCGACGCGCATCGCCAGGACATTCACGGGCTGCTCGGCCAGATGCTGTTCAGCGGCGAGGAGGGGCTCAAGCCGACCGAGGCGCTGTCGGGAGGCGAGACCGCGCGTCTGCTCTTCTGCCGCCTGATGCTGACGAAGCCGAACGTGCTCGTGCTCGACGAGCCGACCAACCACCTCGATCTGGAATCGATCAACGCGCTGAACATCGCGCTCCAGAAGTACGAGGGCACCATCTTCCTCGTCACGCACGACGAGGACCTGATGGACGAAGTCGGCACCCGCGTCTGGCATCTCGAGCCTGGTCGTGTGACCGACTTCAAGGGGACGCACGAGGAATACGTCGCCACGCTCGCGGGATAACGCTTCGCCCAAGGGCAAGGCCAGGGCTCTGGGCTCTGGGCTCTGGGCTCTGGGCTCAAGGCTTAGGGCTCAAGGCTCAAGGCTCAGGGCTCAGGGCGCTTTTCAGATATATGTAGCTGCCGACCTTCAGGTCGGCCCGGCGCGGACCTCAAGGTCCGCGGCTACACACGACTGAAAAGCGCTATAGGGCTCGGGGC
>WBZO01000594.1_pt1 | contig 72048 bp, 69 predicted proteins | sample 5204261 | NCBI WGS metagenome assembly WBZO01 (sample SAMN12412400, study PRJNA552823) | activated sludge metagenome | isolation source: activated sludge from anammox sidestream of wastewater treatment plant... | place: USA: North Carolina | collected 2017-09
AACTCGCTGCCACCGAACACATGGTTAAACTTGAACAATCACCCGAACGGGTCAAAAGCTTCTTTCAAGATCCGAGGGTCAAATATGCCGCTTGAAACTTCAAACTTCATCTGGCCGGATCAATAATCTTTTTAGCGCACTGTTTCAAAATACGCCTCACCGATAACTACTTTTCTCTTACTTTCAAACTTTATTGAAGGAGTAAAAATGAAGCGACGTCAGTTTCTCTCAGCTTTCTTGTTGTTAGGTTTCTCTTTTGTTTTTGTTCCTGACGCCCAATCCGAAATCATTGAAGGCAAAGATTACGCTGTTCTCGCCAAGCCGATACCCGTTGAAAATACCGGCAAAGTCGAAGTTCTGGAGTTTTTCTGGTACGGTTGTCCGCATTGCTATAACTTGCATCCCCATCTTGCCACCTGGCTGGCCAATCTTCCGGCGGATGTTAACTTCCGCTATGTTCCCGCGATTCTGCGCGCTAACTGGGTTCCGGCTGCAAAAATATTTCACACCATCGAAGAGATGGGGATTACCGGTACTTTGCATGATAAAGTTTACGATGCGATCCATCGCGATAAAATTGATTTGAATAACGATTCGGTATTATTCGAGTGGGTTGAAAAACAAGGTTTCGATAGGAAAAAATTTGAAAATACCTATCAATCCTTCACCGTGCAGAATCTCGTTGCCAAATCGACACAAATGACGCGTCAATACGAACTCAATGGAGTTCCCGCTCTGATCGTTAATGGCAAATACATCACCAGCGGACGAATGGGCGGCACCCCGCAGGATACCATCAAGACTCTGAACGGACTCATAGAAAAAGTCCGTAAAGAACTCCGATAGCATCCATCATCAATTATTCCAGGAAAAGGATTCTTCAAGCATCGCCAGCCTCGAAAATAGCACGGCCTTTCCGAAGGCCGCGCTTAGTTGTTTCAAGATAACCGCAATTGCGTTATTTTTGATTTCCGCCCAGCTGTCGATGTCGTGCAGCAACGATCAAGCAAAGCCGCAAATCGAGTCCATTTTAAAAACTTTTAACTCTGCCATTTTTCCGAAAGAAGAAATTCATTCGCAGAATTTCTTCTGACGCATGCGTTTGTATTTTCTTTTTGACGATACTTATCGAAACGCGATCTACATTTCTTATTAATAACCAGATCGCCATGCCGATATCTAATGGCATTAAATATTTAGACTTCTTAGTTATTTAAATACACTGGCTGATTCAGTTTATCCGGATTTGTTATTTCAATTAAGCATATCTCTAAAAGAATACGACGATGCGATCAATACATACACCCTTTACACCACATGGCTCATCGCATGATCCGGCTGTAACCGCCGCGAATACCGCAACGATTAAAACCAGCTTACTTGAAGCTATTGCTAACGACCCCGATCTTCCGACGCTGGGCAGCTCCATTTCTCGTATCGTGCAACTATCATCTTCCGATCATGAATCCATCCGCCAGCTATCCTATTTTGTTTTATCCGACGTTTCATTAACACAAAAGATTCTGCGTTTATCCAATTCCGTTGCATTCAGACCGTCTTCCAATAAAATTATCACCAGTGTTACTAAAGCAATTTTTCTAATGGGTTTTAATTCTGTCAAAAACTGTGCGCTAGCCATGCTGCTTGTCGATGGCATGTCAGGAAAGCAGGTCGAGCATGTTCGAACCGAGTTGATTCATACTTTGGCCGCCAGCATGGTAAGCCGGGAACTAGCAAAACACAGCCAATTTGGTGATGCCGAAGAAATAGTCGTGGTTGCGCTTTTTAAAAATCTTGGCCGGTTATTACTCGCCGCTTATGATCCCGAGCACTATCAAAAAATGACGGCATTGATTGCACAAGGCGCCCATACGCCGTGGCAGGCGGCCATGCAAATATTAGGCTTCAATCTGGAAACGTTGACCGAAAACATTTTAGAAAACTGGAATATTCCCGGCAGTATTATCCAGGCGCTCAAAAATAGGCCCGGCGGCAATCTCAATCTGGCAAAAAGCAAACACGAATGGATGCAGCAAGCCGCAGAATTCAGTGAAAAAGCTGCGCCGCTTGTGTTGACATGGACGCAGACTAACAATCCAGCCTGTAAAGAAAAGCTTCTTAGCCGTTTTGGTAAAGCATTGTGTCTCGACACTATAAAACTGGATCAATTGATTGCCAATGCCGGCGAAGAAACCTATGCGCTATTAATGGATACGGATCTAATCGCATTAGAAAATAAACGAACGAACAAACCGAGTTCGTCGCCAACTGAATTTAGCCCGGAGAATGAAGAAGATGCATTGACAGACTTGATACTCGGAACGGACCAAAACGATCATCATCAAATTACTCAACGATATCCCAGCGGTAAGCCCTATAATGCATCCACCTTGCTGCTATCGGGAATTCAAGACGTAGCGGAAATCATGGCTTCCGGTTACTATAAACTTGATGATTTGGTTATGCTTGTGCTCGAAACTTATTATAATAGCCTGGGATTCCGCTTTATCACGTTTTGTTTACTAGACTCTAAAATTAACCAGTATCGCGCGCGAAGTTCACTCGGACAAAACAACATGACTTATCAAAAAGCTTTCAATTTTCCGGTCACGCCCTCTATTGATTTGTTTCACGGCGCTCTGAAGAAAAATGCAGATTTGCTGATTTCCGATGCTTCTACTTGCAAAATTCGTAAGCTTATCCCGCAATGGCATAAGGATTCACTGCCCGACGCACGCAGTTTTATGATTCTTCCTTTAGTTACCCGTCAGAAACCAATTGGACTTTTCTATGCTGATCGTGATGTCGAAGCACCGGAAGGTATTTCTTCAGAAGAGACAAGATTAATCAGAACATTGAAAGGTCAGGCACTTACGGCTTTTAATTCTAATTAATCCCGGATCGATCATTAGCGACAATACTTCAAATGATTAAAACAGACGGTTGTTTATTTATCATTAGCGCGCCATCCGGTACCGGAAAAACAAGCCTGGTTAGAGCCTTACTGCAATCAAATCCCAATCTCGCTCTTTCGATTTCGCATACCACCCGGCCGCCGCGCCCGGCAGAAATCAATGGCCGCGATTATCATTTTGTCACTACGGAAACCTTCCGTGAAATGCAGCTCAATGGAGAATTTATTGAAAGTGCTGAGGTTTATGGCAATCTTTATGGTACTTCTCAGCAGTGGGTCAATAAAATCATCTCGTCCGGGCAAGATATTCTGCTGGAAATTGATTGTCAGGGTGCTCAGCAAATACGCAGGCTATTTCCACAAGCCGTTGGAATTTTCATTATTCCGCCTTCTGTCGAGGTGCTGGCAACCCGATTAAAAACGAGAGCGCAAGACAATCCGGAAATTATCCAAAAAAGATTGGCGGCCGCTCGTGAGGAAATCAGTCATATCGCCGAATATGATTATGTGATTATCAATGATATCCTTGAGCACGCGCTCAGCGACCTGGCAAGCATTGTAAAAGCCGAACATTTAAAACAAAACCGTCAATTAATCAATTGTTCTGAATTAATTGCGCAATTCTCCTGACTTGCAACTACGGAATAATCAAGGAAGCGGATTTTCAGTACTACCCCGGCATCGAAGAATATTCGCACAAACGAACAATCAGTATTACTCAAGCATTAATTCATGCTTACATTGATAATATAGTAAAATTTATCATCAAATTTTTTAACTAAAAGGGAAGATCCATGGCACGCATTACAGTAGACGATTGTTTAAAACTGATTCCTAATCGATTTGAAATGACATTAACAGCAACGACACGGGCAAGGCAACTCGCTATCGGTTCTGCACCGCTTGTTGATCCGGGGCGAGACAAACCGACAGTCATTGCATTACGCGAATTGTCTCAAGGAAAAATCGGGATCGATATCCTCAATTCCAAAAATTAGCCGCTTTATCCGGCTTATCCCAACATTGCCTCAATATCTGGAAACTTCTAACCTATCAGCAGCTTAAGAACGGGTCTGCAAAAAGCGATTCACTCGCGCTAAAGTTATTGCCGGATGCGAATCTACATCTAAAACGTCATGCCAGAAGCAGAGTTATTATTTTCTGAATCATCCCAATATCTCAAACCGGAAGATATCGCGCAGCTCCGCAACGCCTATTCTTTCGGGCAAGGCGCGCATTCCGGGCAATTCCGGAAATCGGGCGAACCCTATATTTCTCACCCAGTCGCGGTCGCAAGGATACTCAGCACACTGCATCTCGACACGCCGACGCTAACAGCCGCGTTGTTGCATGATGTCGTGGAAGATACCGATATCTCCAAAGCCGAAATCAGCGAACGATTCGGAGAGCCGGTTGCGGAATTGGTTGACGGTGTATCCAAACTAACAAAAATTGAATTCCAGACGCAGGAAGAAGCGCAAGCGGAGAATTTCCGCAAGATGCTGATGGCGATGGCCCGGGATGTACGCGTTATCCTGATTAAATTAGCAGACCGGCTCCACAATATGCGCACGCTGGAGGTCATGCTGCCGCAGAAACAACGCAGTATTGCCCGCGAAACACTCGAAATTTATGCCCCGATCGCGCACCGTCTGGGACTGAATACCATTTATCAAGAATTACAAGAGCTGGGCTTCCGCTATTCATACCCGTTGCGTTATAAGGTTTTGATTAAAGCCACGAAAGCGGCGCGCGGCAACCGCCGGGAAGTCGTAGGAAAAATTCTCGAAACCATTACACAAAAACTAAAAGATGCCGGATTGGAAGCGGAAATAAGCGGCCGCGAGAAGCACCTCTACAGCATTTACACGAAAATGGTCGAGAAACATTTATCTTTTTCCGAAGTGCTGGATATTTACGGCTTTCGCGTCATCGTCAAAGACATCCCGTCCTGCTATATCGCATTGGGCATGTTACACAGCTTATACAAGCCGATACCCGGAAAATTCAAAGACTACATCGCAATTCCCAAGGCCAATGGCTATCAATCACTGCATAGCACGCTGCTGGGGCCTTATGGCATCCCCATCGAAATTCAGATTCGTACCGCTGAAATGCATCGGATCGCCGAGAACGGCGTCGCCTCACATTGGCTTTACAAGAGCTCGGATATTGATTTCAATGAATTACACTCAAAAACCAATCAGTGGTTGCAGAGTTTGCTGGAAACACTCAGTGGATCCCGCGATTCACTAGAATTTCTGGAACACTTAAAAATTGACTTATTTCCCGGCGATGTTTTCGTTTTCACACCGCAAGGAAAAATATTGACACTCCCAAGAGGCTCAACCGCGGTGGATTTTGCCTATGCAGTACATTCCGATGTAGGTAATTGTTGTGTCGCTGCTAAAATCAACGGTGAGAATGCGCCGCTGCGTTCTCAGCTCAAAAGCGGCGATCGGGTTGAAATTGTGACCGCGCCGTACGCAAAACCGAATCCTGCGTGGCTGAGTTATGTTGCAACCGGCAGAGCCCGCTCGCACATCCGCCATTTCCTCAGAACCATCCAATACGACGAGTCGGTCAAATTGGGTGAACGTATGTTAATTCAAGCATTGCTCTCATTTAATATCAATCCTGAGACCATCAGCGATGTGCAATGGGATAAACTGGTTCGCGACAGTGGCGTCAAATCCAAAGATGAGCTATTTGCTGAAATGGCTTTGGGCAAGCAATTACCGGTTGTTGTGGCAAAACGATTAGCATCGCCTGAATCCATTTCCAATCAACAAAGCGCGGGACCGATTACCATACTTGGCACCGAAGGTGTTACCGTTCAATTTGCAAAATGCTGCCGCCCGATCCCCGGTGATACCATCGTTGGCATTTTCAAAAAAGACTCGGGTCTTATCATCCATACATTTGATTGCAACTATGTCACCAGCAGTCAAAAGAATTCCGATAACTTCATGGATGTGACATGGGGTAAAGACATCTCTAAAACTTTTGAAGCCAGCATCAAAGTTACCACTGCCAATAAACAAGGCGTACTTGCACATGTCGCAGCTGAGATTGCCAAAGCCGATTCCAATATTGACGATATTGCCATGGAAAGCGAGGGAGATTACATGCACATGCGCTTTATCATTCAAGTGAATAACAGACATCATCTCGCGCAAGTGATGCGCAGTCTCCGGCGTCTCAAAGAAGTTGTCAGAATAAACCGCACCAAAAATTAAAATTTTTAGACGCGCGCTTTTATCCGTTTTTCAGCGTTTATTCCACATGCATTTGAAGACCGATTACCTTCCTAGTAGCGGTTAAGAATAATCTCCAGCACGAATTTACTTCCGATATACGCCAACAATAATGTAATGAAGCCCGCCAAAGTCCAACGGATTGCAATCCGCCCGCGCCATCCATAAAATTGCCTGCCCGCCAGCAAGGCTGCGAATACACCCCAGGATATGAATCCGAAGAGTGTTTTATGTGTAAATGTCAGCGGCTGCCCAAAAACCTCTTTAGAAAAAACCACTCCGCTCATCAGTGTCAATGTGAGCAAAATGAAACCCACCCAAATAATATGAAAGAGCAATTTCTCCATTGCCAGCAGCGACGGCAGATTGTTGAATATCGACCGCGTCGCGGGATGATGCAAATGCCGTTCTACGACAATCATCAACAGCGCGTGCATTGCAGCGATCGTCAACAGGCTATAAGCCATCATGGCAACCAGCAAATGTGCTTTGAATGCCGGTAATTCGGTATTTTCAAGAGGGCGGATCGACGGAAACAGCAGTGGTAACAGCATTGCAACGGCAGCCGCGGCGGCAACCGGCGCGACCAGCGTTTGCATCCCTTGCAACCGTTTAGAAAAACCGGAAAACCAATAAATAAATGCGGTTAACCACACAATCGACGAAACTGCGTTACTCAACCCGAAACTGAGACCGCTGCCAACAAACATTGATTGATAAAGTGTTGCGGCATGAAGCAATAGTGGAATCAGCATTCCATAATGCGCCCAGAGAATATTCACGGATTGCCCGCTTGCTTCCGCCGATTGATTCCAAGTATTCTTCCAAAAAAACCAACCGATCAGTAAGTAAAGCAAAAACGCAACGAGATAAGTTAAAATGCCGGTCATCAGAAGTTCAAATTTTGTTAAATTGAAATAACTGGTTAGTCTACATGGCACTTTAACAAATTCAAAGAGCCAGCCATCATTATATTGATAAAATTTGAAACACCTTTATGTTATGTAATCATCGACCTTTATGAGGCTTCCAAATGTTTGAAAATCTTACCAGCCGATTCAGCGGTATTATCAAAACTTTACGCGGCGAAGCGCGGCTGACCGAAAGCAATATTCAGGATGCGTTGCGCGAAGTCCGCTTGGCGCTGCTTGAAGCGGATGTTGCGCTGCCGGTCGTCAAAGATTTCATTGCCCGCGTCAAGGAAAAAGCCGTCGGACATGATGTGCTGAATAGCCTCACCCCAGGTCAAGCGCTTGTCGGCGTGGTTAATCAAGAATTAATCAACATCATGGGGGGTGAAAAAGCGGATATTAATCTTGCAACCGTACCGCCCGCGGTTATCCTCATGGCAGGCCTGCAAGGCGCGGGCAAGACAACGAGTAGCGGTAAGCTTGCCAAGTGGTTAATGGAGCAAAAGAAAAAGAAAGTGTTGCTGGTCTCTTGCGATATTTATCGTCCGGCTGCGATTCATCAATTGGAGCTCTTAGCCCAGCAAACCGGCGCTGATTTTTTTCCGGTTACGGATGGACAGAAACCCGGGGAAATCAGCACAGCCGCATTGGATTATGCGCGCAAGCATCATCACGATGTCATGATTGTCGATACCGCGGGCCGGTTAGGGATTGATGAAGCGATGATGCGTGAAATCAGCGAGCTGGAAGCGCTGTTGAGGCCCATTGAAACGCTCTTTGTCGTCGACGCGATGCAAGGTCAGGATGCAGTCAATACCGCAAAAGCTTTCTCGGACGCACTACCTTTGACGGGTGTCGTTTTAACGAAAATGGATGGTGATGCGCGGGGTGGCGCCGCTTTATCAGTGAAGCATATCACTGGAAAGCCGATCAAATTTGTCGGCGTCGCGGAAAAACTGACGGGGCTCGAAGCATTTCATCCGGATCGGATGGCCTCCCGCATTTTAGGCATGGGCGACGTACTGGGATTGATTGAAGAAGCTCAGCGTAGCGCCGATCAGCAAGAAGCTGAAAAGCTGATGAAAAAAATGAAATCGGGCAAAGCATTTGATTTGGATGATTTCAAAGCGCAATTTCAGCAAATGCGAAATATGGGCGGGATGAATGCCTTGATGGATAAATTGCCGGCGCAACTCAGTCAAGCCGCACAAAATATTAAGGTAGACGATAAACAGCTCGGCCGGACGGAGGGTATTATCAATTCCATGACCAAGCAAGAACGGACCAAGCCCGAAATCCTCAAGGCTTCGCGGAAACGCCGCATTGCTGCCGGAGCGGGCGTTTCGGTTCAGGAAGTCAATCGCTTACTGGCGCAGTTTGAACAAGCCCGGAAAATGATGAAAATGATGAACAAAGGTGGAATGGCCAAAATGATGCGCGGAATAAAAGGCATGCTGCCCCGCTTCCATTAATTTCCGGCAGCACTGACAGCACCCTAGCTGTCAGTGCGTCAATGCTTACCCGTACTGCCGAAGCCATCAGCGCCGCGATGACTCTGGTCGAAATCATCCACGCAATTGAATTCGACCTGAATGACAGGAACCACAACGAGTTGCGCAATGCGTTCCATCGGATTCAAATGAAATGCGGTATCGCCCCGGTTCCAGCATGAAACCAGGATTTGTCCTTGATAATCGGAATCGATGAGTCCGACTAGATTGCCGAGAACGATTCCGTGTTTATGCCCAAGCCCGGAGCGTGGCAGTATTAGCGCCGCCAACCCGGTATCGGCAAGATGCATGGCCATGCCGGTGGGGATAAGGCAGGTCTCTCCCGGATGGATGGTCAACGGCTGCTCGACACAAGCGCGTAAATCCAATCCGGCGGAGCCGGGCGTTGCATAAGTAGGAAGCTGTTCATGCAAGCGTTGATCAAGAATTTTGATATCAATCTTTCTCATGTTGTTGATGTTCCTGGTAATAAAGTAACTGAACATGGTTTATCAAGCGCCGCGCCTGTTCGATTTTGGGCGCTTTAGGAAGCACATGCTCGCCGTTGTCATCGAACAAAACCAGCTCGCTTTCATCAGAACCGATAGTTTCCTGAGCCAAGTTGGCCGCCAATAAAGGCAATTTTTTTTGCGCACGCTTGATTGCGGCATTTTGTTCCAGATCATCGGTTTCTGCTGCAAAACCGACACAAAATGGCGGCTCCGGAAGACTCGCCACCCACATCAGAATGTCCGGATTAGGGTGCAATTCGAGGGTCAGTTGTTTGTCCGATTTTTTTATTTTTTGCTGGCTGGCGTTCACTGAGCGGTAATCCGCCACGGCGGCAACACTAATAAAGATATCGGTATGTGATATTTCTGCTTGCACCGCTTGCAACATGTCTGCAGCGCTCACCACCGGTAAAAACTTGTTGACCATAGGCGGTGCCAGACAAGTTGGCCCGGAAACCAGCGTAACCGATGCGCCCGCCTCAACCGCCGCTTGAGCAACTGCATACCCCATCTTCCCGGAGCTTTTGTTGGTAATTCCGCGCACCGGATCAATCGCCTCGTAAGTTGGTCCGGCAGTCACCAAAATGTTTTTCCCGGCCAGCTGCCGATTACTGAGCAAGCAGCTTTGCACCGTTTGCAGCAACTCATCAACCTCCAGCATACGGCCCATCCCGACCTCGCCACAAGCTTGCTCGCCACTTGCCGGCCCCAGAATTCTCACCCCGTCTTGCCGTAACCGGCTTACATTACGCTGCGTCGCCGGATGTTCCCACATTTGCCGGTTCATCGCCGGTGCGATCAGCAATTGACAGTCCCTTGCTAAACACAATGCCGTCAGCAAATCATCCGCCAGACCATTAGCGATTTTCGCTATGAAATCGGCACTCGCCGGGGCCACCAGGATCATATCGGCGTCACGGGATAGATGAATGTGCGCCATGTTATAACTGGCATTGGTCTCCCATAAATTTGTATAAACCGGCCGTCCGGTTAACGATTGAAAGGTTGCCGGAGCTATAAACTGACAAGCCGCCTCAGTCATTACCGTTTGCACTTCAATCGCATTCTGGGTTAACAAGCGCGCTAATTCAGCAACTTTATAGGCAGCCACCCCGCCGGTAACACCCAGTACGATGCGTTTCGCAGATTCGGCGGAAACCAGGATTGTCATGAAATAAAATACCTTAATTAGGGAAATGCTGATTAATTCAACGAATGAGATGAAGCGCAAGGCGCACGGAACGCAGCAACCGAGACATATCAACAAGATAGGCGAGGATGCGAGTACCGCGTAACGAAGTGATTCGCTCGTGCAGTCAATTAATCAGCGTTTCCTTAGATCACAGCCATTCAAGGCATCAAAATTGTGTTAAAACCAATACATTCTCGTAATTGTTCAATCTTTCATATTGTGTGCCGCTAACTGAAAAAAGGCAATTCTCCTGTATTTCATAAAATTTAAGACTGATTAATATCACAACGCAACGCAAACAGCACCATTTTATGGCAATCACCCATTGGCCCCTATCCGAACGCCCTCGCGAGAAACTGCTGCAAAAAGGTGTAAACACACTGTCGGATGCTGAACTACTCGCGATTTTCTTGCGCACGGGCATAACAGGCAAAAGCGCTGTCGATCTTGCGAGGGAATTACTGTCTCATTTTGGTAGTTTGACCAGTATTTTTGCAGCCAGCCAAAATAATTTTTGCCAGATCCCCGGTATGGGAATTGCCAAGTATGCCCAATTACAAGCCGTACTGGAAATGTCCCGGCGCGCACTGGGTGAAGAACTGAAAAAGGGAAATACCTTGAGTTCGCCGGAATTGGTTCGGAATTTTCTACGCCTTAGCCTGGCAAACAAACAACACGAAGTTTTTATCGGTATCTTTCTGGATGCCAAAAATCATGCGATCGCAACCGAAGAACTCTTCAGCGGAACATTAACACAAACCAGTGTTTATCCAAGGGAAATCATAAAACGCGCGCTCTTTCACAATGCAGCCGCCATCATCTTCGCGCACAACCACCCTTCCGGCGTAGCCGAACCGAGCCATGCCGATAAAATTTTGACGCAATCACTCAAACAAGCATTGGCATTCATTGATGTAAAAGTCCTTGATCACTTCGTGATTGGCAACGGTACCGCGTTATCATTCGCCGAACATGATTTAATTTGAGCAAATCACGCAAATCAGGATATAATTTAAGCTTTTAAGAATTTTGGAGAGCGCATCATCATGGCACGCGTATGCGAAGTAACGGGTAAAAAACCAATGTCTGGTCACAATGTTTCTCATGCTAACAACAAAACCAAAAGGCGTTTTCTGCCGAATCTGCAGCGTCGCAGATTTTGGATCGAAAGCGAGAATCGCTGGATCAGCATGCGACTAACGAATGCCGCATTGCGTACGATCGACAAAAACGGTATCGACGCTGTCTTGGCAAAAATGCGTTCTGAAGGTAAATGCATTTAAAGTAATGATATTAGTGACAATTGATAAGTTAGGAACTCATCGGAATGCGTGAAAAAATCAAACTGGAATCTTCAGCCGGCACTGGCCACTTCTATACAACGACCAAGAATAAACGGGCAAAACCGGAAAAAATCGAAATCATGAAATTCGATCCGGTTGCCCGTAAGCATGTGAAATACAAAGAAACAAAGCTTAAATAACCGTTAAAGCACCCCGTTGCTGGCACACGGGGTATTAATCTGCGGTTTTAATCACAGTTTCCCCATCCCAAGCATGCGGTAAGCTGGAGAGGAGACGCAGTGATTAAATCAGAAATTGAATCACAACGGATAGAATCGAACGGGCTTTACTGCCCGGATACCAGTGATTCATCCAGAATTCTTTGATGCCAAGTTTTCTGCCAGTTCGGAAGGTCTGCAGGCAATAATGGTTCAGAAATAAAATTTCCTTGCGCCATATCGCAGCCCGTTTGCCGTAAAAGATCCCAATCATTCCGGTCTTCCACGCCTTCGGCGACGATATCCATACCCAACTGCTTACCCATCGCCAGACTGGCATCATAAATCGCGCGTAAAGTATCGTCCTGCCATGCACGATGCACAAATCCCTGGTCGATCTTCAGTTCGTTGAAAGGAATATCCCGCAATTGTGCTAATGACGAATGGCCGGTGCCAAAATCATCGATCGACAAATGAAAGCGTTTCAGGCGCAAACGCGTCAGAATCTCCAGCGGCACCCGCGCATCCGGCCCCATCACTTGACTCTCGGTGATCTCAATCACAATTTTCTGCGGCGGCAGATTATTCTCATTGACCAGATTAACCACCATGTCTTGAAAATCCAACGAAGCCAGGTTATCCATGGTGACATTGATGGATACGCGCAATGTTTGACCTTCCTGATGCCATTTCCCGGCTTGGATAATCGCTTGCGTCAACACCGAGCGTGTCAAATCATCGATCAAGTTGTTTTCTTCGGCAACCTGAATAAACCGGTTCGGCGTGATGACGCCATCTTGCGGGTGGTGCCAGCGCACCAGTGTTTCCACTCCGATCACTTCGCCGCTGACAATCGATACCTTCGGTTGGTAGTAATTGACCAATTCCTGATGGGTAATGGCTGATTGGATATCCGCAGCGCTATAGGCTTTGCTGACCGGTAACGGCGAAGCCGCAATGCTCTCCGTCCATTTTTGCAGAATTTCCGATAATTTGTCCGGATCAACGGGTTTGTGCAAATAGCCCAGCATCGGGATTTTATGCGCTTGTACCAGCTTTTCGGCGGTTCGCAACATCCGCTCATCCTCGCCGCTAACCAGAATCAGCTTGCCACGATAATCGCGGTCAACCAGATAACGGACAAACTCGATACCATCCATATCCGGCATATTCAGATCGAGCAAAATCAACTCCGGCCGCGTATCGATCTGATCGATTTTCCTTAACGCATCGGAGCCATTATCGCAAGTGGTGACAGCGGAATAACCCAACTTTGCCAGCATCCGGGTTAACAGCTTGAGCATGAACGTGTCGTCGTCCAGAATCAGGATTTTAATAGTGGCGGGCCCCTGCATAGTTTCTTATTAATTAATTATTAAAATTCACGAATCGGATATCGCGGTGAGGCGGTCTCCAAGATCATACACTGTACCGGAAGAAAGCGGATAATTATCGGCTCAATCGTCGATCAGCAGATGACCGAGCAGCGCGAAAATCCCGATGGCGATGCCGGTGACAAACTGCGCATGCACCCAATAGGAAAACTGTTTCAACTCCACCGGCGAATAGCGCAACGTCAGAAACATCCCGAAAACGCCCTGCCAGATCACCAGACCCAGCAACGCCGGGAAAAACAAAATATGGCTGTAACGCGAAAAACCCATCAGCGCAATGTGCAGCAAAATCACTGCGACAGCCGCGATACCGAAATAAATGTGCGTACGGTTCAACCAAATCAATAAACGATTCAAATACGTAGAATCCACGGGAGGCACATAATCCGGAAGCAAACGTTGCGACAGTTTTCCCTGCCCCAGCAACAATTTCAGCAAAGTACGGCCATAGATAAAAATTAACAGCGCCAAGCCAAACTTGCCGAATACTTCGCCAATTTCAGTCAGAAAGGTCTCGCGTTCTTCGGGAATCGGATGAACCGCGTAGGCATAGAAAAAGTACGCCAACGAAATCAAACCCACAATTGCGGTATAGATCAGAATATTTCGAATATTTTTTAACGATTGCTGCATATCAAAAAAGCGAACAAAATGATGATTCAAGTGACAAATATAACGGATTCATGATTAAAGGCCGGTTATGATTGGTAAAGCTTGAAAATACCGGGAAAAACCGCATTTTATCAATCAATGCGCAACAATGCAGTGTGATTCAATAACATCTCTTCAATAAAATTGCATGGAGATTAATGATGATCAAAGAACTCTCGTTCGACGATGACGACGGATTTTATCCCATTGATAATTTGGCCGAGGACGAAGAACTTATCGTCGAAGACAAAATTCCACGCGGAAAACTCGCGAAAATCATTGACGAATATGAAACCGTCAAAGATGATTATGATGATGGCGCTGATGTTGGTGTCGACGTGGATGTGGATGACGACGACGATATCACCATGGATTCGCTAGGGCTGCGTTAGTACCGGACTTGACCGCCACGTCATTGTCGCTTACCAGCGCAGCGTTTAACACAACTGCGCCGTAAGGATCGTGCAATGACTAAAGATTTTGAGGTTGTTGAGAAAAACGTCTGTTATCAAGGTTTTTTCCGCTTGGAGAAATACCACCTCCGGCACCGGTTATTCAGTGGTGAATGGAGCGCTTTGCTGACACGGGAAATGTTCGAACGCGGTCACGCGGCGGCCGTGTTGCCGTATGATCCCGTCCGGGATGAAATCGTCATGATTGAGCAATTCCGGCCCGGTGCGATCGATGCACCCGGCGGTCCCTGGCTATTGGAAATCGTCGCCGGCATGATCGAAACCGGTGAAACCGCCGAAGCAGTGGTCAAGCGCGAAAGCATCGAAGAATCCGGTTGCATCGTCACCGATTTGATTCCGCTGTATGATTTTCTAGTCAGTCCCGGCGGCACCACGGAACGCATCGCGCTATTCTGCGGACGTGTCGATGCGGCGAGCGCAGACGGTATTCATGGCGTCAACGAAGAAGGCGAAGACATCAAAGTGCATGTCGTCACGTTCGACACCGCGATGGCGCTGCTGAAATCCCAGAAAATCACCGCCGCCAGCGCGATCATCGCATTGCAGTGGCTGGCGCTCAACCACGGTGAAGTCAGAGCGCGGTGGATCGCCGGTTAATCGGCTTCAACGAATACACTCGATATCAATCATAGTATCAATCGATGCTTAAGCTTTTGCATGAGATCCATCCGTTCATGCAACAAGGCCAGGATGACCGATTTCTTGCTGTCCTTTGGCTGCCAATAAAAAATGTAATGATGTCCGCAGTGCGAATACAGCAAATCCGGCCTGCTTCTCAGAAATACTTTCGGAACAATAATACCTTGCGCAATCGCATCAAACCGCTCTGATAATAGCGCGGCATAGCGTTCAGCTTGCGCTGCTCTCCACTGTTCAAGCGTATAACGGGCAATCGCCCGGATATCCGCTTCAGCTAGCGCAGCGATTTCATAGCCGGACATTACTTCGTGCTTTCGTTATAGACTTCCTGAAAGATTTCGGTGACTGATTTTTGGCTAATCTCTCCAGCCTGTGCGGATTTCAAACGCTCATCCAACAACCTTTCCAATTTCTGCAAGACTATTTCATCTTCGTCCGATGCAGGCAAAATTTGGGCCAGCACATATTCCTTAATGGATTTTCCTTGCATCGCGGCCACCGCCTTGATTTTTTGGTGCTGCTCCGGTGTCAGGTCAATCGATAAGCGGCTCATGGCTTTCATCCTGTTATGAATTGTGAAGTCTCTTGCTGAATGCTGCATCATTGTAATAAACGGTGAACAAATGCACAAATGTTCATGACGGCGATGTTGGCAATCTTATTTCTGGCAATGCTGAATGCTATTGAAGCGGCAAACCTCAATAAACAACCTTCGCCATTTCCCGTCCGCGCTTCTCATCGACCGCTGCCAACATCAATAAACCGGCAACAAAAAATGCCAGCGTGCTGAGCAACGCCGTGCGGTGATCGCCTGCAAACACATACACCATGCCGCCGTAGGTCAACGGCCCGATGATCGCGGATAGTTTGGTCGCCAATCCCCACAAGCCGAAAAATTCGCCCTGCCGCCCTTCCGGTGTGAATTGCCCGACCAGCGCGCGCCCGGCGGATTGCGCGCCACCCAAGGCCGTGCCGATCAAATTGGCGGCGACCCAGAACAAAAATTCATCGACGGCGAAATACGCGCAGACGATTGCCGCGATCCAGATCAGCAGCGTGATAGCGATACAGCGTTTCGAGCCGATGCGGTCTTGCAAATGGCCGAACAAAAATGCGCCGATCGCGGCGGTGACGTTGACCACCATGATCAAAATAATCGTATCCTTGGTTTGAAACCCCATCACTTCCTGCGCGTACACCGCCGCCAGTACGATGACGATGTAAATCCCGGCGTAGTAAGTCGTCAGCGACGCCAAGAAACGGAACAAATCGGTATGTTGCCGCGCCTGACGCCAGGTCGCGCCCAGCCGCTGGAAACCGGCGCGGATTAGTGAAGCGCCATTGGCAGTGGCGGAAACGGTGACGCGCTCACGCAGCCATAACAGCGTCGGCAATGCGGCAAGACCGAACAACACCGCGACGATCAGATTCGTCACCGGCACGTATTCGGCCGCCGATAATCCCTGCTCTTCGGCATGCGTGACATAAACCAGGCACAACACCAGTGACAGCAATCCGCCGAAGTAGCCAAGCGCCCAGCCGTAACCGGACAGCCGCCCCATCGTCTCCGGCGTGCTGATTTCCGGCAGAAACGCCGCGATCAGATTCTCGCCGCTGGAAAACATGAACGTCGCCAGGATCACCAGCGCCATCGCCAACGCGATATCGCCCGGCCCGGCAAAATACAGCAGCGCCGTGAATACCACGCAACCGACGGTGGTCGCGGTCAGAAAGCGTTTTTTCGCACCGGAGTAATCGGCAATTGCGCCTACCACCGGCGCGCTCAACAACACCAGCGCATTGGCCGCCGCCATGGTCAGTGTCCACAGCAGCGTCGCAGAGCCGTTGCCGCTCTCGGCGGCGATCACGCCGACAAAATAAGCATTGAAAATGGCGGTCAGAATGACCGTGGTATAGCCGGAATTGGCGAAGTCGTACATGCACCACGCGAAACGCTCGCGGCGCGTGGCGGGTTCGGAAGTATGGGAAAAAGCAGCCATCAAATGCTATTTACCGACCATCTTTTCCGGTACCACCCAGGCGTCGAATTGCTCCGCCGTGACATAGCCGGTGGCAATCGCGGCGGCTTTCAACGTTGTGCCTTCGCGGTGCGCTTTTTTGGCGATCTCGGCGGCTTTGTCGTAGCCGATGTGCGGATTCAGCGCGGTCACCAGCATCAGCGAGTTGTGCAGCAGTGCATCGATGCGCTCGACATTGGCTTCAATGCCGGTGGCGCAATGGTCGTTGAAACTGACCATGGCATCCGCGAGCAAGCGCACGCTCTGCAGGAAATTATGGATGATCAGCGGTTTCATCACGTTCAGCTCGAAATTCCCCAGCGCCCCGCCCATGTTGACCGCCACATCGTTGCCCATGACCTGGCAGCACACCATGGTCATCGCTTCCGATTGCGTCGGATTGACCTTGCCCGGCATGATCGAACTGCCCGGCTCGTTCTCCGGAATGCGCAATTCGCCGATGCCGCAACGCGGCCCGGAAGCCAGCCAACGGATATCGTTGGCGATTTTCATCAACGACGCGGCCAGCGTTTTCAGCGCGCCGTGCGCATGCACCAGCGCGTCGTTGCAGGCCAGCGCCTCGAATTTGTTCGGCGCGGTGACGAACGGCAACCCGGTCAAACGCGACAACTCCGCCGCCACGCGCGCGGCGAATTCCGGGTGCGCGTTCAGCCCGGTGCCGACCGCCGTGCCGCCCAGCGCCAGTTCGCATATATGCGGCAACGCCGCCTGCACATGCTTCAACCCGTGATCCAATTGCGCAACATACCCGGAAAATTCCTGACCCAGCGTCAACGGCGTGGCATCCTGCAAATGCGTGCGGCCGATTTTGACGATGGCCTCGAACGCTTGCGCCTTGGCCGCCAAAGTGCCGCGCAACAACTGAATCGCCGGAATCAAGCATTGCTGCAATTCCTGCACCGCGGCGACGTGCATCGCGGTCGGGAATACGTCATTGGACGATTGCCCTTTGTTGACGTCGTCGTTCGGATGCACCTTGCGATCCGCGCCGCGCCCGCCGCCGAGAATTTCCGACGCGCGGTTCGCCAGCACTTCATTGACGTTCATGTTGGTCTGCGTGCCGGAACCGGTTTGCCACACCACCAATGGAAACTGATCATCGAAATGGCCCGCGGTCACTTCGTCGGCCGCCTCGATGATCGCCGCCGCACTCGCCGCGTTGAGTAAACCCAGATCGTGATTGACCTTGGCGGCAGCGCGCTTGATCCGCGCCAGCGCATGAATCAACGCCACCGGCATACGCTCGCCGGAAATCTTGAAATTCTGCAACGAACGTTGCGTTTGCGCGCCCCACAATGCGGCGGCGGGTACTTCGACCACGCCCATGGTGTCGCGTTCTTCACGGGTTTGCATAGATAGTTACCTCATCAAATTGAATCATTGAATAAATTGCGGTTCTGGTTTACCAACGAATCGCTGAATTACTATGAGTTTATCATTCCAACAGTTAACAGGCCGTTGAAAAACGTTTTCGAGGTAGCCGATGCAAGGCAAAAACAGGCGAAAAAGCGCAGTTCATGCATAATAAATGAGCACTGTGAGCCTGTTTTTAACACCGCAGCGGCAACGCAGATAGTTTTTCAACGACCTGTTAAGAACGCGCAAATAACAGCAGTGGCTTTATATCGTGATTGTCAGCGGCGCGTAAGGCTTCAATATAGCGAGCGCGGGTTTCTCCGGCATCGACCGGATTTGCACGCCCCCATGTGAATGGTGCCTGTCCAAGCTGTTGGGCGAGAAGATCGCCGATAAGACGCGAGAAGCGTCTGTTTCCGTTGGGAAACGGATGGATTGCAACAAGGCGGTGACTAAACCGCACCGCAATTTCATCCGGGGGATAAGTTTTATGTTCAATCCAGTAACAAGCATCGTCAATGGTTTGATGCACATCCATTGTGATCCGATAGGCATCGGCACCGATGTTGCGGGCTGAGGTGCGATATTGCCCTGCCCAACGCCACACATCCCCAAACATGCGCTTGTGCAATTGGCGCAAGAAATTTTGATCAAGCACATCCCGCTTCTTGCGTGCGGCAGCCCAGCGCAACGCCTGGCCGATGTTGATTTGCTCCGCTTCGTTGAGTTCGTGCCGCAACGTGATATAGGCGGGAATAAGCTGCTCACGCTCTTCGGCTGTCAGTGGGGTATTCGCATTATCGTCATCGAAAAATAATGGATCTGGCGTGACAATGCTACTTATCCTCCCATAACCCTTTTAGTGAGCCTGATAGGATAAGTTCGACCATGCGCCGCTGCTCATCGTCGAGATCGGATTTGAGCAAAGCTTGATTTTCCAGCCGCATGGTGTGATCGAGCCGGGCAATGTCTTTGCGCGTTTTCTGGATGGCACGCTCACGCAGAATATCATCGAGCGGTTTTACCGGCACGAAGGCATACACAAAGGTACAGTTCATTGCCTCGGCAGCTTCACGCAAGGTCTTGATCGTTGTTGCGCCAGTCACTTCCGCTTTTTCAATCACCGGAATACGTGAAGGGGACGCATCCATCCGCGCGGCAAGCTGGCGGGCAGTCATGCCAAGTGCTTCACGAATGGCCTTTATCCATCCTCGTGGCGGCGCAACAATCCCTGTCTCACGCAAGAGCGCGAGACGTCTCTCCAATTGTTTTCTGGCTAGCAATGCCTGGTATTTGTTCATATTAATATGTCCATATTATCGATCATACTAATACATAAATATGAACATATCAACAATTAATTGACATTAATATATGAACAAAATTTCTTTAATTATCTCTATTTGCGTGCACTGTTGGCCTACCGCGCTTACTGTAACCGACACGGCCGCCGATAACAGACTCGATCTTTTGCTTAAAATGATCACAACCCAGCGGCGTACCCGAATGTAAGCAAGCACGGATTAATTCAAGTTCATCCAACCGGGTTTCACTATCAAATCCGGCACGATAGACAGCTTGACGGAACTCGTGAGACTCGCCCAATGCCAGATACAACGCATGCGGCTGTAGAATCGCATTATCAACCCCATGCGCATTCGCCGCATAGCTGGACCACCGGTACTGCCCAGGGTGCTCAACCATTGCAGCGCGCACCGGATTCATCTCGATATAGCGCATGCAAATCAGAAAATAAGCGTCCGATTCTAAAATGTTCCCCTTATGCCGTCCTTCCCACAAACTTCCTCGGCGGCGATAGGTTTTATTGATATAAGGCACAAAATGACGCCCAATATTTTGAAACAACAGACTAATATCATTCTCAGCTTGCGGTGTTACCAATAAATGCACATGATTGGTCATCAACACATAAGCATGGACCAAACACCCAAAATCATCGGCTGCAGCTTTCAGGAAACGCAAATAAGCCAAATAATCCTGATCATCAAAAAATACCGGTTCTTTATTATGTCCGCGTTGGAACGCATGTACCGGCACCCCAGGCTGATAAAAGCGCTTTTTCCTTGGCATCAGGTATTAAACAAAGTAAGTGGATGGCGTACTTTTAAACCTTTAAATCGTTTAAAACCCTTATCTGTCGTCACCCACACACAATTCCATTCCATCGCCAAAGCCGCATGATAGGCGTCGGCAATATCGTTCCCTTTCGCATCAATTTGTTCAATACACGCCAAGAATATCTTCCAGTGCATCGGCCCGGGCGCAAGGCAAACTGCAGACCGCGACTCTCTAACCTGATTTGCGAAACGAATCGCGCCGGACAATGTAGACGGTACCTCAAAAATTCTCGGATGCGTAACCACTCGCAAGAAACCGCTTAATACCAACTCCGAATAACCATAAGGAACAGTATCATTAATGGCTGACTCCAACCATTCGCGATAAGCGGAATGTTCCGGCGTATCCTCCCGATGTGCATAGACCAAGACATTCACATCCATTAGAAACATTAACGATCATCCATAATGTCGCGCAAACTGCGGCTATTATCCAAATCAATACCCGGCTTGAGACCGGCGCCCGAGGCTGTTTCTAACTTTACCGAATCGTGTTTCAAAAGATGGCGAGAAAAAGACTCACGCAGCGCATCTTCAATAACCTGTTTTAATGTGCATCCCTGTTGAACCGCTTGGAGTTTGGCATAAGCTAATAATTGTTCATCGATATTAATGGTCGTTCGCATGATTTAATGTCCAAAAATAAAATCGTATCATAGGCTGACGAGCATCACACATAAATATGATTTCTTTTTATGGGGTCTGACCCCTTTTTTTATTTTGATTTCTTTTTATGGGGTCTGACCCCTTTTTTTATTTTCGTTTTTTCGACGGGCACTTCAACCACGCCCATAGTGTCGCGTTCTTCACGGGTTTGCATAAGTATTTTCCTCGCCAGATTGGATAAATTGGAGTACCGGTTTACTAAGAAGCCGCTGAATCATTCTAAATTTGTCATTCCGGCGAAGGCCGGAATCCAGAAAAACCAACGAACTGGACACCGGCCTTCGCCGGTGTGACGAATAATTCAGTGTTCTCATAAGACTCCGGTTTAGCGTTTCATTCATTGCATATGTGACATTTTCTGTCCGAGGTTGGCACGACTGCTAAACGTTTTATCCGATCACAAGGCTCCTCGCGATTGCAACCAGCATTATGAGCGAAATATAAAACCCCATACTGGCCGCGGAGCACCGCATCATCTTCAATGACACAACCCGTAGGTTGAGCAGAATGAAATGAAGCCCAACGATTGGCGACTTTGTTGATGTTGGGGTTCGTGCCTCACCCCAACCTACGAGCTTCATTCAAAGTAGGTAGAAATCGATCCGTTGCCTTTGCCAACAAGAATGGCTTCACCACGGATAACCCCCCGATTCGTCGTGCAGACTTTGTATAAATTACCACAGTCAAGAATGGCCACAACTGGTTCATCATGCGTACCGTAGTAAGAAGGGGCCTCACCGCCCACTTCGCACGACATCAACATGCCATTATGTTTCCAAGCAAGCGCGCAGATCCTTCGGACTGAAATCGGGGCGTTATTGAACTTCGCCACTGCTTCATAGACCTCCTCTGCTTCTTTGGCATCTTTTGCTGCAGGAATAAAGAATTTCATTCACTCTCCTCTTTACAGTATTGGCTTCGGCAGCGATTATTCAACAACCCTCAATCCCAACTCAAAGCGCCCCCCGTTTGATACTCGGTCACGCGTGTTTCAAAGAAATTCTTCTCTTTCTTCAACCCATAGGATGGATTGAATGAAATGAAGCCCAGCAATCGGCGGCTTCGTTGATGTGGTGTTCGTGCCTCACCCCAACCTACGAGCTCTACCTTACGTGGAAGTGAATGGTGCTGAGCCGATAGGTGAGGCGTCCGATCGTTTACAGGATTAAGCCTCATAATTATGTCCCGTAAACCCTCGGATTGAAATGGGTCGGCGATTTCACCCGGTAGTTGAATCCGCACCCCGTACAGCGGTAGGTACCAGCCATTAACTTATTGTCTTGGAGAATGTGAACCTCGCGTTTGTTGAAACAACTTGGGCAAGCAAAGTGATCTGGCTGTCCTTTGTATCTGTAAACAACGGCGGTTCCTGGCGTAGTTGTGAGTTCATATTGATCAGCCTGACTCTGCCATGCCTCAGCATTCGCCAACTTTGCCTTCAAATCGTCGCGCTCCTGCTGGAGTTCTGAGAGACGTTCCCTCAATATAAATAAAACATCTTGTACTTCACCGAGCTTTCCTTGTGCTTCAAGAATCTTAGGTTTTACCTCCGCATCCACCTTTGCTTCGAATGCCGTAGTCAGAATTTCCTTGACTGCCTTCAGTCCTTGATATGCACCTGCAATAGAGATTACGTCCATTAAGTTTCCTTATGAAGCTTAACCTAATATATACATCAAAAAAATCGCATAACCTGATTGCATCTGGCTGCAACCCTCAATCCCAACTCAACGCCCCCCCCGTTTGATACTCGGTCACACGCGTTTCAAAGAAATTCTTCTCTTTCTTCAGGTCGATCATTTCCGACATCCACGGGAACGGGTTGTTGGCGTTCGGGTACAGCACGTCCAGGCCGATTTGCTGGCAGCGGCGGTTGGCGATGTAGCGCAGGTACTCCTTGAACATCGGCGCGTTCATGCCGAGCACGCCGCGCGGCATGGTGTCTTCGGCGTAGCGGTATTCCAGCGCCACGGCTTTTTGCATCAGCGCGCTGATTTCGTCGCGGAACGCTTTGGTCCACAAATGCGGGCTTTCCATTTTGATCTGGTTGATCACGTCGATGCCGAAATTGCAGTGCATCGACTCGTCGCGCAGGATGTATTGATACTGCTCGGCTGAGCCGGTCATTTTGTTCTGCCGCCCAAGCGCCAGGATTTGCGTGAAGCCGACATAGAAGAACAAGCCTTCCATGATGCAGGCGAATACGATCAGGCTTCTGAGCAACTGTTGATCGGTTTCCAAGGTGCCGGTTTTGAAGCCGGGATTGGTCAGCGTATCGATGAACGGAATCAGAAACTCATCCTTGTCGCGGATCGACGGGACTTCATGGTAGGCGTTGAAGATCTCGCCTTCATTCAACCCCAATGATTCGACGATGTACTGATACGCATGGGTATGAATCGCTTCCTCGAACGCCTGGCGCAGCAAATACTGGCGGCACTCCGGGTTGGTGATGTGGCGGTAGGTGCCGAGCACGATGTTGTTCGCCGCCAGTGAATCGGCGGTGACGAAAAAACCAAGGTTGCGCTTGACCAGGCGGCGTTCGTCCTCGGTCAGGCCGTTCGGGTCTTTCCACAGCGCGATGTCGCGGCTCATGCTGATTTCCTGTGGCATCCAATGGTTGGCGCAAGCACCGAGGTACTTGTCCCACGCCCATTTGTACTTGAACGGCACCAGTTGATTGACGTCCGCGCTGCAGTTGATGATGGATTTGTCCTCGACTGAGATGCGGCGGTTGGCGCTGCCCGCCACATCTTCCGCGCTAGCCTGACTGCCGCTGCTGTGATCGCGGCCGTCCTGCCCCGGTGTAGCCAGCGGCAATTCAAAATCGTGCAAGGCGGTACGCGGCATAGCGTTGACCGGCGGTGTTTGCGGTTGTTGCGGTTCGTCTTCAAATGTCAGCATAATTATTAACTCCTTTTCTATTTTTCCGGATTATTGGCAGGATTCGCAACTCTCATCATCAATGGCGCAGTATTTGATTTCGACCGTGGATACTTCCACCGCCGCTTTGACCACGCCGCCATCGGACGGCACCGCATTCAACGAACCGGCGCGCACCGTGGATTTTTCCGCTGCCGTCGCGCCCATCGAACGCAAGTAGTACGTGGTTTTCAGACCGCGCAACCACGCCAGTTTGTAGGTTTCATCCAATTTTTTGCCGGAAACCCCGCCCATATAAATATTCAGCGATTGCGACTGGTCGATCCACTTTTGCCGCCGCGCGCCCGCTTCGATCAACCAGAGCGGATCCATCTCGAATGCGGTGGCGTACAGTGTGCGGATATGGTCCGGAATGCGGTCGATTTTGCTGATCGCGCCGTCGAAGTATTTCAGATCCGAAATCATCACTTCATCCCACAGATTGAGTTTTTTCAGATCGTTGACCAGCGATTTGTTGGCAATGGTGAATTCGCCCGACAAGTTGGATTTGACGTACAGATTCTGATACGTCGGTTCGATACTCGCCGATACGCCGACGATATTGGAAATCGTCGCGGTCGGTGCAATCGCCAGGCAATTGGAATTGCGCATGCCGTGCTGTTTGATGCGTTCGCGCAATGCGTCCCAATCCAGCGTTGCCGACAAATCGGCTTCGACAAAGCCGCCGCGCTCGTTGCGCAACACCTCCAGCGTATCGTGCGGCAGAATGCCGCGATCCCACAGGCTGCCTTTGTAGCTGCTGTAGCAGCCGCGCTCTTGCGCCAATTCGGTCGACGCCCAGTACGCGTGATACGCCACCGCTTCCATCGAGCGGTCGGCGAATTCCACCGCTTCCTGCGAGCTGTATGGAATGCCCAGTTGATGCAGGCAATCCTGGAATCCCATGATGCCCAGACCGACCGGACGGTGTTTGAGGTTGGCGTTGCGCGCTTTCGCCACGGCGTAGAAATTGATGTCGATGACGTTGTCGAGCATGCGCATGGCAATGCGCACGGTGCGCTTCAGTTTGTCCAGATCAAGCGCGCCGTCCTTCAGATGCGCGACCAGATTGACCGAACCCAAGTTGCACACGGCGATTTCCTTGTCGTTGGTGTTCAGCGTGATTTCGGTGCACAAATTCGAGCTGTGCACCACGCCGATATGATTCTGCGGCGAGCGCACGTTGCAGGGATCCTTGAAGGTAATCCACGGATGGCCGGTTTCGAACAGCATGCTCAGCATCTTGCGCCACAATTGCACCGCCGGGATTTTTTTGTACAACGCCAGCTCGCCGCGCTCGATTTTCGCTTCGTAAGCCAGATACGCTTGTTCAAATTGCTGACCGAATTTTTCATGCAAATCGGGTGTGTCCGATGGCGAGAACAACGTCCAATCGCTGCCGTCCATGACGCGTTTCATGAACAGATCGGGAATCCACGTCGCAGTGTTCATGTCGTGCGTGCGGCGGCGGTCGTCGCCGGTGTTTTTGCGCAATTCCAGGAATTCCTCGATATCCAGATGCCAGCATTCCAGGTACGCGCACACCGCGCCCTTGCGCTTGCCGCCCTGATTGACCGCCACCGCGGTATCGGATACCACTTTCAGGAACGGCACCACGCCTTGCGATTTGCCGTTGGTGCCCTTGATGCGCGCCCCCATCGCCCGCACCGGCGTCCAGTCGTTGCCGAGACCGCCGGCGTATTTGGCCAGCAGCGCGTTTTCCTTGATCGCTTCGTAAATACCGTCGAGATCGTCCGGCACGGTGGTCAGGTAGCACGACGACAATTGCGAGCGGCAAGTTCCGGAGTTGAACAGTGTCGGCGTCGAGCTCATGAAATCGAAACTCGACAACACGTGATAAAACTCGATGGCGCGCGCTTCGCGATCGATCTCGTTCAACGCCAGCCCCATCGCCACGCGCATGAAGAACGCTTGCGGCAATTCGATGCGCTGTTCTTTGATATGCAGGAAATAGCGGTCGTACAGCGTTTGCAGCCCGAGATAATCGAACTGCAAATCACGCTCCGCATTCAACGCTTCGGCCAGGCGCTTCAGATCGAATTGCGCCAGCCTCGGATCGAGCAGCTCGGCTTCGATGCCGCGTTTGATGAATACCGGGAAATAGTCCTGGTACTGCGTCTGCATCGCTTGTTGCGTCACTTCCTCATCCAGCACTTCGAGGCGGATATTGTTCAGCAGCAAACGCGCGGTCACGTAACTGTACGCCGGGTCTTTTTCGATCAGCACGCGCGCCGACAGCACGACGGATTTGCGCACTTCGTCGAGCGATACGCCGTCGTACAAATCTTTCAGCGTCGCTTTCAGAATCAGCGATGGATCGACGGTATTGCCGAGACCCACGCAGGAGGATTCGATCAGTGCGGATAATTTAGCGACATCGAGCGGCACACGCTGGCCGTTGTCGGTTACGGTCAAGGTTTCCGCCACCGCTTCGGCGCTTTGCTTCAGCTTGGCGCGTTCACGCGCCCGCGCTTCGCGGTACAGCACATACGCACGCGCCACATCGTGTTCGCCGGAGCGCATCAGCGCCAGTTCGACTTGATCCTGAATATCCTCGATATGGAACGTGCCGCTATCCGGCTGGCGGCGCAGCAACGCACCGACCACGTCGTTGGTCAAACCGGCCACGACTTCGCGCACCCGCACCGACGCCGCGCCCTGCCCGCCGTCGACGGCAATGAACGCTTTGGTCAGCGCCACCGAGATCTTGCCCGGCTCGAACGACACCACCGAACCGTTACGGCGGATGACTCGATGATTCGGAAACGGTGAATGCTGTGTGGGTGTATCCATAACACTTTGACTTCCGGAAACGGGTTTGTGGGGAGTTGGTTCTGTCGCAAGCTGCATCGGGGGTTCCTCCTGGCTGGTAATTCATCACAGAAAAGGCAAACTTCCATTGATTCAATGAAGTAGTATCATTCATCAACAAACCACAATATCTAGTAGTCAATGAATATTACTATGGCACCAATGGTACAACACAAAATTATTTTTGTGCAGAAAATTTTTTGAAAATTTTGCCGGATAAGGGTAGCGGCACTGACTAATTCCCAGTAAAAACAGCGGTTACCGGTTGCTGGAAACGGTGTTTCCGGTTGATGTTTTTTTACAACTGGGAATTTGCCGGACTTAAGGAGACGTAGCGAGCAAAGTCGGAGAACAAGCGCAAATTCTCTCAATCTCCAGTCGCATAATGAGGCTATGCAACGCAATTGCGCGCCCGGGCAGCACGGAAAAGGCAAATACCGTGAGACCGGTTTCAGGCGCGCATGTATGCAGGAATTTGACCGGATCTTATTCCGCCGCAGAAATTTGCTTGGCCTCGATCAATTGGAATTTATCGCCGCCCAAATGTTGCAGCTTCACTTGATAACGGGTTCCCAGCGCTTTGACGCTCTGGATCGTCAATACCCCGTTCCCGTCAGAAAAAACCGCATTTTCGGAAAGATCACCGGCGGCGGCGACGGCCGTTTCAAAGCTTTCGTTCGTCAGTCCGCGATTGAAAACGATTGCGATCGGCGCCGATGCCACGGAAACCGAGGTATCGTTGTTCGCTTTCGATTCGAATAACTTAAATTGGATACGGTACGCGCCGGCGGTGCCATTCGGCGTATTGGCGGCATCGAGCATTTTGAAGCTGAGGTGCTCGTGCAGATCGCCGCCGCTGCCGAATTCGCCGATCACCCCGGCGGTTTCGCTGACGCCGCTGCCGGAAAAAGAAATCACGCGATTCAGCGCATCGGTCACATCGATTCTTTCGCCGTTCGGGATGGTTTCACTCCATTGCGCGCCATTCCAATAAAGCAACTTCCCAACCGGCTGGAAACGCAACCAATTGCCGGACGTGAAAGCGCCTTTGGCGATATTGACATCGACTCCCGGATCGTCGGTTTCGAACGCACCGCCGCTCAGATCGCCGAAATCGGCCTCGAACAATGCGTTATTCACAAAAATTTCCGCGCCAGCCCGCCACGGCTGAATATCCCCTCCGTGCGAGACATCATCCGCTGCAACCGCATGCGCCGGATTGAAAGCCGCGATGAACACGAATGCACCGATTGATAAATTCATTTTATTGAACATTTTTTGTACTCCTTGATTGACGATGGTAATAACTGCTTATTTTTCAAGAATTCCGCTGATTTCTTCCAGATGAACCGCTTCAAATCGGTTGGCATCCATCGCGCGCAACGTTACCTGAAAAAACTTCCCGTTAATGAATACCGCCGGGATCGTCAGAATGCCGTCGGCGATGTCATAGCGGGCGGGGTTTGCATAGCGCGATTGGTCGAGTTGCAGCGAAGTTAACAGCAAGGATTGATCATCCTGCACTTGCAACTGCGCGCGGAAGTGTTGCGCGCCGGCTTCGATATCGTTCAGATTCAGGATTCCGGCTTGATGATCGAAGATCGCCGCGACATTCAGAGAAGTCGCCGGCGCATCCAGCGGGCTATTGCACAACCGCAATGTGCACAAGGATTTCGCCAGTAAAGCATCGGCGCGGGTAATAACGCCATCCTTATCGGCATCGAACGCGGAATTCGCGGGCTTGACTGCTTCGTTATTCTGCGCGGCGAGTAAAATCAACGCGACATCGATGCGGTCGACATCGCCGTCCAGATCCGCATCGCCGGGTATAGATACCGGCTGAACCGGTTGCGGTTGCGGACGCGGATCGACGCCGCCCGGTTCACCGGTCAATGCCATCAAAGCGGCGGCGAATTGTTCCGGCTCGAGCCCTGCATTGAACAGAATCAGGAATGGCTCGGTTGGGAAAAAACGCGCATTGGAGAGCAATCGCATTTCGACCAGATAAGCACCGATCGCCCCGCCGGGCTGCCCGTCTTGATTCTCAAGAAAGAAACTCAGATGGGTATGCAAGATGCCGTTCGCGCTGGTAATGTCGACAACCAGTTCCGCACTGCCGAGAATGCCGCCGCCGGTGAAGACAGTGCTGCCGTCCGCGCCAAAACTACCCTCGCTGAAACAAATCAGTTGCCCGGCGCATTCGGAGTAATCGCGCAATACGTCGGCGTTGGCTTCCAGCCCGCCGAACAAGCGGATTTGCACCTCCGGCGGCGCATCGCGCCAGGCCGGTAGCGTCGGATCCCAATAGCGCAATCGCCCCGATGCGCGATAACCGAGCAATTCATTCGGCAACAGCGCATTCTGTATCGACTGGAACCCCGGATTCCGCGTTCTGAAAGGACCGCCGGTAAGATCCTGAAAATCGGCGGGGAAAATCAGCCTGCCGGTGGCGGCCTCCACCGGCAGGGTATTGGCCGGTAAACCGGTCGCCTCCGCCAAGCCGTCGAGATCGCAGCCAGTGATGCCCGGCGTGCGGCAATATCCCGCAAACAAGGCGTTGCCTTGACCCCAGACTTCAATGTCCAGATGCACCGCGCCGGCAGAACGAATCGATAACCCTTCGAGCGCCAGCACATTGACGCACAAAGCAAAGCAGCCGATGAACAGTCTCCATTGCACGCCGGTCATTTTGAAAGATAGATAGCGCATTGTCTAAAATGTGGCGCGCACGCCAAAAATGAAGCTGCGCCCCGGTTCCGGAGCGAAATTCCGCAAAAACGACACGGAATTGCGGATTTCTTCGTTGAGCAAGTTATGCCCTTTGGCGAATAACCATAAATCGCCCCACTTTCCCGCTTTTAATTGATAATCCGCCGATGCGGTCAATAAATGGTAGCCATCCGTCGCCGTTTCATTCCTGCCCGGATATCGCTGCGCTTCCGCCCGCGTGTAGCGCAACGCGGCATTCCAGATGGGATTGCCGAGCCCCAATTCGGCGCCGTAACGCAACGGCGGCATGCGCGGCACGTCATCCCGGTCGCCGCCGGTAAAGCGGCCGCGGACATAGTCCGAAAACACGGTGAACAGCACATTGTTGCCGCCGGGCAGTTGATAAAGCGTGCCGTCGACCCGCGCTTCAAACCCGGCAAACTCGGCGTTGCGCTGGTCATACGCAAAAACCGAAACGCATTCCGCATCGCTGACGCAACGCTGGCGTATGGTTTCATTATCGACTTCATACACCAGCCCGGTATTGCGCAGGTAGATGTAATCGTCGGTGCGGTTGTAATAACCGTTGATGCGCGAACTGACGCGATCCGATTTCCAGTCGAGCGCCAAGTCGGCCATATTCACGGTTTCGTTATTCAATTGCACATTGCCGATTTCAAAACTGCGGGTCGACAAATGCGGGCCCAGCGCGAGCAATTCCTGAATATCCGGGGGCCGCTTGCCGCGATTCAATGTGAGAGTCAACGCCGTATCTTGCCGCAGATTCCATTGCACCGCAGTTGAAGCGGAGAATGCCAGAAAATCCAGGGAACCCGGCAGCGGCACCGGGGGCAACGCGCTGCCGCGCAGCTTCAATTCATTCGCATCGGGATTGATCCGCGCATGCTCCAACCGGACGCCGCCGCGCACGATCCAGTTATTCCAGGTGTAGTCTTGCGTCGTATAGAATCCCACCGATTGCTGCTTGGTCGGCGGCACGAAGGTTTCGACGCCCAGCGCGGAAAAATTCCGGTCGATCCAGTGAGCGCCGACGGTTCCAGTTAAATTGGGTAAAGCGTTATGTCGCGCCTCCAGCCGGCCTTCGCCAACATCGTTTTTGAATCGGGTAAAAGGCGAACCGCCTTCGAACTCGGTATGCCGGTAGTCGACCAGGCCATAGCGGAAGCTGACGCTTTCGATGCCGCGCACCGGTTCATACCATTCGGTTTTGAAATCGTAGCGGGTTTGCTGCATGTTCAGGCGGATACTCGGGAACAACGCTTTCGGCCCGAAAATATCCTCGAATCCGCTCAAATCTCTAATCCGCGGCAAAATGTTTTCGAGACCGTCGAGATGATTGGGATCGAGATGATGACTGCCTTTAGGAACACCGTAGCGGTTATCGGTATGGCTCACCGACATGCCGGCCATGAAATTGTTGCCGAACCATGAAACACCGGTATAGCCGCCGATGCCTCTGCTGTCGGTATTGGGAATCCTGCCCGCTGCATTCGGAATATCGGTCAGACCGAATTGTTGCTCGATCAATGCTTCGTCGATGGCTTTTCCCGGAATCCGCACATCATCCCGCTGGCGGAAAAAACCGCCGAGATTGAACGCAAACCGGTCTTTACCGGTATTCAACCGGAACGCCGAATGCGTGCCATTACCGTTGGTATCGTAACGGCTTTCCGCGGAACCGCTGACCGGTTGTTTGACTTTTCTGTCGGGGATGCGGTTATCGCTGACATCCACCACCCCGCCGATGGCATTGCCGCCATAACGGATCACTTCGGGTCCGCGAAAAATCTGGATGGCATCCGCCAATAATGAGTCGATCGCGACCGCGTGGTCAGGACTCAGACTGGTGGCGTCATGACTGCCGACGCCGTTTTGCAAAATTCGCACGCGCGAGCCGGTCAAGCCGCGTATCACCGGTATGCCGACCCCAGGACCGAACGATGCATTGCTGACACCAAGTTCCTGATGCAACGTCTGGCCAAGCGTATCGCCTTGCTGCAACCTTAAGGAGCGGCCTTTCAAGGTACTGCTGTTGGGCTTGGGCGGTTCATCGCCGGTGGTGCCGATGACCTGGATCGGCGTCATTTGAATGACCGGCTTGGGTTTATCCGTTTCAGCCGCTGTTGCTGCGGACGCCGGGTTTTTAGCGTCCGCAGCAGAATCCGCCGCAACGGGTTGAACCTGTCCCATCGCGAACGCCAGCACCAGGGTCATCGCTAGTTTCCGCAACGGTAGCGCCATACGTCGCGGTTAATCGGCGCGGAAATTTCGGGACACCGCATGTTACGCGCTTTCATGCCGGTTCGATCATAGTGCAAAGATTGGGTGAAAAATTGATTCATGCTCGTGTTTCTGTTGTTTAATCCGCTAAATTCATTGATTAATAAGCTTCTGAGGCAACGATGATCCAAATGACATTGGATTGAATGAATGATATGTTATATCATATCTGGTATCAACATCAAACAATCAATGACCGCAATGACTATTGAGCAACTACCTGTAACGGTGCTGTCGGGTTTTTTGGGCGCTGGAAAAACCACCGTACTCAATCATATTTTGAGTAACCGGCAAGGAATGCGCGTTGCCGTGATCGTCAATGACATGAGTGAAATCAACATTGACGCCGCGTTGATTGAAAAGGAGATTTCCTTCAACCGGTCTGAAGAAAAATTGATCGAGATGAGTAACGGTTGCATTTGTTGCACGTTGCGCGAGGATTTATTGATCGAAGTGCGCAAGCTTGCGCATGAAAAAAAGTTTGACTATCTGGTAATTGAATCCACGGGCATTTCGGAGCCGCTGCCGATCGCGGAAACCTTCACTTTTGCGGACGGCAGCGATGTCAGCCTGTCCGGCGTGGCGCGCCTCGACACAATGGTAACGGTGGTGGATGCGGTGAACTTCCTCAAGGATTTCGATGAAGCCAAAATGCTGCATGAAACCGGAGAAAGTTTGGGAGCGGATGACGAACGCAGCGTCACCGAGTTGCTGATTGATCAAGTTGAATTCAGCGACGTGATTTTAATCAACAAAATTGATTTGATCAGCCCCGAAGAATTGGATAATCTGCGCGGCATTTTACGCAGCTTGAATACCGAAGCGGAAATCATCGCCATCCAGAACGGCTGTATCGATGCAGCCCGGATATTAAATACCGGTAAATTCAACTTTGAAAAAGCGCAACAAGCACCCGGCTGGTTGAAGGAAATGCGCGGCGAGCATATTCCTGAAACAGAAGAATACGGCATCAGCAGTTTTGTTTACACTGCCAGAAAGCCCTTTCATCCGCAACGATTCTACGACTTTCTCCATCATCCTTGGAATGAAGGCAAACTGCTCCGCTCCAAGGGTTTTTTCTGGCTGGCCACGCGCCCGGATCAAGCCGGCCAATGGAATCAGGCCGGTGGAATTGCGCATTACGGTTATGCCGGCATGTTTTGGGCAGCCGTCCCCAGAGATGAATGGCCGGAGGATGAAGTCTCCGTGCAGTCCATCATGGAAGATTGGGAAGAACCGTGCGGAGACCGGCGGCAGGAATTGGTGTTTATCGGGCAGAACCTCGATCAGTCAATCATCTGTCAATGGCTGGATGAATGCTTATTGACGGACGCAGAGCTGCAAGCCGGTGAATCGCATTGGCCCGCCCTGCCCGATCCGTTTCCGGTCTGGGTTGAAGAACAATAACCGGTGAATGACGGTCATGATTTTCAAATTTTCACAATTTCACGTAATATGTTCATGTAATCAATGGATTCTTGATTCCTGAAAGCTTAAAAATTCAAAATGTCAGCGGATATCGATCAAATCATCAAGCGATCACAAGAAGTTTGCGCAGCAACCGGCAGCAAATTGACGGAAAAGCGCAAAAATGTGTTGACGGTATTACTGGCTTCCGCCACGCCGCTATCGGCCTATGAAATCGTCGACAAATATAAAACCCAATTTCAGGAATCGCTGCCGGTGATGTCGGTTTATCGCATGCTGGAATTTCTGATCCGGGAAAAATTGGTGCATAAACTGGAAACCGCCGGTCAATACATGTCATGCGCGCATATCACCTGCAGCCACCGGCATGAAACCCCGCAATTTCTGATTTGCGACCGCTGCGGCAGCGTCAAGGAAATCGGCATCAAAAAACATATCATCGAAGATCTCGAGCAGAGCATTCGCAGTACAGGGTTTGCATTGGCGCACCAGCAACTGGAATTGCACGGTATCTGTAAGCAGTGCCAGATTATTTCCGAATAACCGGATTTATTTGAATTTCTCCCATGGAAGATCGCAACGCACGGATTCCCGTCATTTTGCTGACCGGTTTTCTGGGCAGCGGCAAAACCACGCTGCTCAACCAACTGGTGCGTCAGTCCTTTTTCAGCAAGACTTTGGTGATCATCAACGAATTCGGCGAAATCAGCCTGGATCATCTGCTGGTCACGCAAAGCACCGAAACGGTGGTGATGGAAATGGGAAACGGCTGCGTTTGCTGCTCGATTCGCGGCGACTTGGCAAAAGTGCTGAAAGATGCCACCTGGCGGTTCGCCCGCAACGGCACGCGCAGTTTTGACCGGGTCGTGATCGAAACCACCGGGCTGGCCGATCCCGCGCCGGTGCTACATACGCTGATGACCAGCCAGCACATCGCCAGCCGCTATCGCCTGGATGCGATCGTGACAGCCGTCGACAGTGTCAATGCGATGGAAACACTCGATCGCCACACGGAAGCAGTCAAGCAAATCGCCGTTGCCGACCGGATCATTTTGACCAAAAGCGATCTCGTCGACGAACAAACGCTCAGCGCCGTGCAACAACGCGTACACGCCCTGAATCCGTCCGCGATGCAATTGCCGGCGGTCAACGGTCTGGCGGATTTGCAACCGGTTTTCAACAACACGGTATTTTCGATCGATCAGAAAACACCGGATGTGATGAAATGGCTCAACGCGGAATCGTATGAATCCAAGCCTGCCAATCGTTACCAGCCTGTCAGTCCCGGAGACAATCCATCCCTTCGCACGCATCCGCCGGTTACGGCTCAGTCCGGCGTCAACCGCCACGACGATCATGTGCAGGCTTTTTGTTTTACCTTCGAAGACCCGATCGAACCGGCGCTTTTCGACGATTGGCTGAATCTGTTGATGGCTATCAAAGGCCCGGATATTTTACGGATCAAAGGCATCTTGAACATGAAGAATCACGCTACGCCGTGGGTTATTCATGGCGTGCAACATATCTTCCATCCGCCCGTGGAATTACCCGGATGGCCCTCGGAGGATCGCCGGACCCGGATCGTTTTCATTACGCGCGATGTTCCGTATTCCGTGATCAAAGATACCTTCATCGCGCTGGTTGGCTCAGCCCGGGCAAGCCATGCATCGTAAACTGAGCGCACCCGGCTGGCTGCTATGGTTTGCCGCATCATCCTGCGTTGCGGTTGCAGCGTCCGGGCACCCGGCGCACGAACCGCATGTGCATGGAATCGCCGCGTTGAATATCGTTCTGGAAAATCATGACGTGCATTTAACGCTGGAATCCCCAGCCGTGAATTTGCTCGGATTCGAGCACGCACCGGTTACTGCTGAACAAAAGACGGCATTTCACGCAACCCGGCAAATCTTGACCAGGCCACCCCGGTTATTTGCATTGCCAGGCGCCGGTTGCCAACTGGTGGATAGCGATATCTGGATGCCGGAAATCCATTCGCATACGGATGGCGACGATGGCCACGATCATCATGAAGAACACGCGGATATCCATGCCAATTACCATTTTCAGTGTTCGCGGATTGCGGAATTGAACGAAATCCGCATTGACTTGTTCGCTATTTTTCCGGGGATTCAACAAATTAAAGCGCAATGGGTTACCGGCCGGTCGCAAGGCACGCAACTATTAACACCGGCGGCCAATCGTCTGAAAATCAAGTAAGCCGGGTATCGGATCACTCGGTATAAGGTTTGATGTCCGCTACCTGTAACGTATAAGCGGAAGTCGCGACATCGTTTTCGGTCAATGTCGTCTTCAGCAAACCGGTCAGCCAGAAAGCTTCCTGCAAATGATTGAGCTTGAATCCTTTGTCGTAAACGCCATAGATGATTTGATTCGGCGGCGGCGGCGGCACATGAATACAGGCGCCGAAATACGGCACCAGGAAAAAGCGCGTGACCAATTGATTCTTGCCGAACTCCAGCGGTACGATATAACCTGGAATCCTGATTTTCCGGTTATCGAATTCCGGCATGATCCGCGTGGATTTCAGCGCTTGCTGATAGCGATCGTCTTCCGCTGACGGCGTTGCAGGCTTGAGTTGACTGTTCAGCCTGTCTTGTTCCGACCCGTCCTCGATGTCATCGAGATAATCCGGCGGATTCAGCAACGCTTCCAGGTCATCCGCCGGCATCAAGTCGACCCATTCGACAGTGCGGTACGCCGCCGTACCGGATTGCGCGACCGAATCAACGCCCTGCGCGCCAATTATCAGCAATGCGGCCGTCGCACCGGCAAAGATCAACCGTTTAGCGGTTTGGAAAGATAACTTACGATAAAATGCTGTTGTAATCATACGGTGCAGTATATCATCCGGGAACAAGCGAAGAAAAAAGCAAGGAGGTTTTGTTGACGGTCATTTCTCCAGAAATCCCGCTGAAAGCGGCCGCTACGCCGGTACCCGATGCAATAAAAATCAACCGGCTGGCTTTTTCCTATCCGGGGAAAAACTCACCGGCGGTCCTCGATATTCCAAGCTGGCATGTTCAACAAGGCGAGCGAGTCTTTCTCCAGGGACCTTCCGGATCAGGAAAATCGACCTTGCTCAATCTGCTGGCGGGAATTTTGACAACGGCTCACGGCAGCGTGGAAATACTCGGTCAAGATTTAGCCGCGCTCCCGGCGCATCAGCGGGATATTTTCCGGGCCCGGCATATCGGCATCGTGTTTCAGCAATTCAACCTGATCCCCTATTTAAACGTGCTCGACAATATCCGCCTGGCTGCGTATTTCGGTAAAAAAACGAATAGCAGCATCGAACCGCAAGCATTGCAACTGTTTACCGCATTGGGACTGGATCGCTCCCTGCTGCGCCAGCAAACCGGCGCACTGAGCGTGGGGCAGCAACAACGGGTTGCAATCGCCCGGGCGCTCATCAATGCCCCGGAGATTCTGATCGCCGATGAACCGACATCGGCATTGGACAGCGACGCCCGCGCCGCTTTCATGCAGTTACTGCTTGAGCTTTGCAAGGATCAGGGCAATACCTTGATTTTTGTCAGCCATGACACTTCATTAACGCAATATTTCCAGCGGATTGTGAATCTGACCGCAATCAACCGCGCGGGAGCGGTGGTTCATGCTAGCTAAAATCGCCTGGCAAAGTTTGCGCAGCCGGCGCTATACCGCATGGCTGACGTTGCTTTCCGTTGCCATCAGCGTGTTCGTGTTGCTCGGGGTTGAGCATATCCGTTTCGAAGCCAAGGAAAGTTTCAGTAAAACCGTCTCCGGCGCGGATCTGATCGCCGGCGCGCGCACCGGTCAGCTTAATTTGCTGCTGTATTCGGTTTTTCGCATCGGTAATCCCACCAATAATATTTCATGGCAAAGTTACCAGGCATTTGCCAACGATCCCAAAGTGGCATGGACGATTCCGATCTCGTTGGGCGATTCGCATCGCGGTTTCCGCGTGGTCGGCACCACCCATGATTTTTTCGAGCGATTCCGCTTCGGAGAGAACACAAAACTTGATTTTTCCGAGGGCCGGGCCTTCGCGAAAGTATTCGATGTCGTGCTTGGCGCCGATATCGCCAAAAAACTCAATTACCGTTTGCACGACCCCATCGTGCTGGCGCACGGACTCGGACAAGTCAGCTTCAGCTCGCATGACGACAGACCCTTTACCGTCACGGGCATTCTCAGACCGACCGGAACACCCGCCGATCAAGCGTTATATATTAGTCTGCAAGGGATGGAAGCAATCCACCTCAATTGGCGGGATGGCGTTAAGATCCCGGGCAAGCGGATTACGGATGAGGACATCGAAAAGCGTGATCTCACGCCGAAAAGCATCACCGCTTTCATGATCGGGCTACAGTCCAAAATAGCGACTTTCCAGGTACAGCGCCAGATCAATCAATACGCCAAAGAACCCTTGCTGGCGATTCTTCCCGGCGTGACATTGATGGAATTATGGGAAATGATGCGGGCGATGGAAAATACGCTGCAATTGATATCGTATCTGGTATTGTTCTCGGCGTTATTAGGCTTGAGCACCATGCTGCTGTCATCGATCCGCGAGCGGCAACGCGAAATTGCGGTGATGCGCGCGATCGGAGCGAGTTCCTGGTTTGTGTTCCTGATCATTCAACTGGAAGCGTTGTTGATCGTGCTATCCGCTATTATCCTGGCGATATGCTTACTAGCGGTTGCGCTCCATTTTTCCAAAACCTACCTGGCTGAAAATTTCGGCATTTTCATTAGCAATTTGGTGATGAATGACTCGATCATCATGCACCTTGGCATCATCGTGGCCAGCACCTTCCTGCTGAGTTTGATTCCGGCTTTAAGCGCTTACCGGTTGTCGTTGCATCAAGGTTTGACGGTCAGAAACTAAGGAAGCGCTGATTAATTCGCTTGCGCAGGCAATTAGTCGGCGCTAAACGCGTTATTTTCTCTTCCGGCGCTTCTCAACGGCTTTGGCCAGTTGCTGCAACACTTGCTCGGTCATTTCAAAACCGATGCAACCATCGGTAATGCTTTGCCCGTACAACAATTCCTCACGTTTCTTGCCGTCGGCTTTTTGATTGCCCTCGACCAGATGGCTCTCGATCATCACCCCGCAAATCGCCCGATTTCCGGCGGCAATCTGCTCGGCCACATTAGCGGCGACTTCGGCTTGGCGGCGGTAATCCTTGTGGCTGTTAGCATGACTGAAGTCGATCATCAGATGCGGCGGCAACTTGGCTTTTTGCAATTCTTCGGTCGCCGACTCGACGCTGGCGGCATCATAATTCGGCTTCCTGCCGCCGCGCAAAATGATGTGGCAATCCTCATTACCCTTGGTGGCAAAAATCGCGGTGTGCCCTTCCTTGGTCACCGATAGAAAATGATGCGGACGCGAAGCCGCGGCGATGGCATCGATGGCGATATTCAGGTTGCCGTAGGTGCCGTTTTTAAATCCGATCGGACAGGAAACGCCGGAAGCCAATTCGCGATGACCTTGGCTCTCGGTGGTGCGGGCGCCGATCGCCGCCCAACTGATCAGGTCGGACAGATATTGCGGACTGATCAAATCCAAATATTCCGTCGCCGACGGCATGCCGATGGTATTCAAATCCAGCAGCAATCGCCGCGCCATCCGCAAGCCTTTGTTGATATGAAAGCTGTTATCCAGATCGGGATCGTTGATCAATCCTTTCCAGCCGATGGTCGTGCGCGGTTTTTCGAAATAGACGCGCATGACGATGTGCAAATGCGGTTTCAATACCTCGCGCAAGTGCTTCAGCCGCGCCGCGTATTCCAGCGCCGCGTCGACATCGTGAATCGAGCACGGCCCGACCACTACCAGCAAGCGATCGTCTTCACCGTGCAAAATCCGATGCGCGCTTTGCCGCGCCGAGTAGACCGTTTCGGTGGCGATCTCCGTCATCGGATATTCGCGGTGCAATTCGACCGGTGGTGTGAGTTCATGCACGCCGATAATGCGCAGATCATCGGTTTGGTATTTCATGTGGCTTCCTCGGTTTCGAAAACTTGTTAGTATTTACTGGATTTTTCTGCAACAAACCAGTAATCAATAAAAAATAGAGCGCATTTTAACCTATGCGAAGAATTTCTTCAGAATCATTGGTGTAATAAAAGCCGCGACCTGTACAAATATCCTATTTTTTCACAAAAAAAGAGGATCTATAAACAAATGACCACGGGATAATCGTGCTAAGTTGCACAAACGACAAACCGGAGCCGCGGCTCCCGTTTTTTATGGCCGCACGCTTTCCCACAATTTCTGCAAACGCTTCGGCGATACCGGTGCAGGCGTTTTCAACTCCTGCGCAAATAACGACACGCGCAATTCCTCGATTTGCCAGCGGAATTCTTCCAGATTGTCATCATGCATGCCGGTCTTTTGATGTTTCTCGAATCGCTGTAAATATTGCTGCCAGAACGGCGCTACTTCCGCACTGATGCGCTGATCCCGCTCGGGATTCGCAGCGAGTTTTTCCAATCGCAACGCCATGCCTTTCAAATAACGCGGCAACTGCTGCAGGCGTTTCCAATCAGTCGCGCCGAGAAAACCGGGATACAGCAAATGATCGAGTTGCTCCTTTAACTCCGACTTCACCCGCTCGTTGCGAACCGCCGGTAGGCGTGCAGTCAGCGCTTGATAATCAGCGCCAGCCTGTTGCAGCAATTTCGCCAGAGCTGCGGATACTTCCGGCAAACGGCTTCTGGCGCGCTGGCACTGCGCGGTAAACCCGGCCTCGCTGCGCGGCAAGGGATCGTCGTTGAGCAAAGCGCGGTCGAGAATCGCGTTCAGCATATCCTGTTTCAAATCGCCGGGATTCATCCGGCTCGCCAGTTGCATGCTGGCTTGTTTCAATCCGGGCAGATTCTTGTCCAATTGCTTAATTTGTTCTTTCAACACCAAGCTTAACAGCCGCCGCACACCCGGGCGCATCGCTTGATCCGCCGCTTCCTGCGTATCGAACAAGCGGATCGCGACGCTTTCGTTTTGATCGATCAGCGCCGGATAGCCAGTCAATGACTGCCCATTGCGCATGAAAGCAACTTCCAGCGGCAAGTCGCCAAAATCCCACTGCGTGATCTGATCGCGCTCAATCGCAATTTTTTCGCTGGCGGAACTACGCTGCACAAACGATTGTTGCGCGGCTTGCCCGAGTTGCCGCTGCAGTCCGGCTAAATCGCGGCTCATCGCCAACTCTTCCGCGTCATCGCCGGCCACGCGGATATTCATCAGCAAATGCGGCGGTATTTGCGTTGCTGGCCAAGTATCCGGCGGCACCGTCAGCGTGGTTTTTTTGAGGATGAATTGCGCCAATGCATCGGCCAATGGCAGCAGATGCACGGCATTCGAATGGCTCAGCAGAAATGCCGTCACCGTTTCGGGCAAAGGTACCAGCATGCGGCGGATTTGCTTCGGCAGCGCCTTCAAATACCAGGTGATTTTCTCGCGGATCAATCCCGGCACCAGGTAATCCAGTTGCCTGGCTTCCAGCCGGTTCAGCAACGGTAGCGGCACGGTCAGCGTCACACCATCGAGTGGATGACCGGGTTCAAACCGGTAGCTAAGCGCCAACTCACTGCCGTCCGGCAACGTCATCCGTTCCGGGAATTGCACTTCGGTGACGTGCCCGGCTTCGTGGCGCATCAGCAATTCCCGCGTTAAATACAGCAAACGCGGATTCTGTTGCTCCGCCTGCTTGCGCCATTTCTCAAAAGCAGCGCCGTTGCTGATGTCCTGCGGAATGATCGCATCGTAAAACACAAAAATTTCCTGCTCGTCGACCAGCACATCCTGCCGCCGCGTTTTGTGTTCCAGCTCTTCGATTTCATGAATCAGCGCTTGGTTGTGAACAAAGAAAGGCGCTTGCGTCACATATTCCCCCGCCACCAGCGCCGCGCGGATAAAGATCTCGCGCGATTCCTTGGGATTGATCGTGCCGTAATGAACCGGCCGTTTCGCCACGACGATCAAACCGTACAACGTAACGCGCTCATAAGCCATCACCTGCGCCTGTTTCTTTTCCCAATGCGGATCGAAATAATGCCGTTTGCATAAATTTCCGGCGATCCGCTCCAGCCACTGCGGCTCGATCCTGGCCGCGCAACGGGCATAGAGCTTGCTGGTTTCGACCAATTCCGCCGCCACCACCCACTTGGCTTTGCCTTTTTTCAGCACCGAGCCGGGAAAAATAGCAAACTTGATGCCCCGGGCGCCGAGATATTCCCCTTCATTCTCGGTTTTAAAGCCGATGTTACCGAGCAAACCGGGCAGCAACGCGCGGTGAATCTCGTCGTACCCCGCCGGAATTTCATTCGGTTTGAAACCCAGTTCCGTCATCAGCACATGCAATTGCCCGTGAATCTCACGCCATTCACGCAAGCGCCGGTACGACAGAAAATGCTCGCGGCATTGCGCCATCAGCTTCTTACCGGATTTCTTGTGCTTCAGCAGATCGTCAAAGAAATCCCACAGTTTCAAGTACGCCATAAAGTCCGAGCGTTCATCTTGAAAGCGGCGGTGCGCTTGGTCGGCAGCGGCCTGATGCTCAAATGGCCGGTCGCGCGGATCTTGCACGCTCAACGCCGATGCGATGATCAGGATTTCGTGCAGGCAATTTTCCTGTTTCGCCGCCAGAATCATGCGGGCGATGCGCGGATCGATCGGAAACTTCGCCAGCCGCCAGCCGGTGGCGGTCAGATTGCGGTTGTCGTCGACCGCGCCGAGTTCCGCCAGCAACTGATAACCGTCAGCGATCATGCGCGGCGATGGCGGCTCCAAAAACGGAAAATTCTCGACATTGCCGATCTTCAGCGATTTCATGCGCAAAATCACTGCCGCCAGCGACGAGCGCAAAATCTCCGGATCGGTAAACTCCGCCCTGCCCTGAAAATCCTGTTCGGAATAAAGACGGATACACACGCCGCTCGCCACCCGGCCGCAACGCCCTGCCCTTTGGTTGGCCGATGCGCGCGAGATTTTTTCCACCAGCAATTGCTCAACCTTGTTGCGGTAACTGTAGCGATTGATCCGCGCCAGACCGGTGTCGATCACATAATGAATCCCCGGCACGGTCAACGACGTTTCCGCCACGTTGGTCGCCAACACGATACGGCGCGCACCGTCCGGCTGAAAAACCCGCTCCTGCTCGGCGACCGACAAGCGGGCAAACAGCGGCAAGATTTCGATACTCGAATGAAAACGATGAAACGAATGCTTGCGCAGGGTTTCGGCGGTTTCACGGATCTCGCGCTCACCCGGCAGAAACACCAGAATATCGCCGGACCCCACGGCATGCAGCTCTTCAACCGCGTGGACAATGGCCTGCTGCACATCGCCGTCGCTGTCGTCATCCGCATCACCTAACGGGCGGTAATGAATCTCCACCGGATACAGCCGCCCGCTGACCTCGATCACCGGCGCATCGTTAAAATGCCGCGAGAAACGCTGCGCATCAATGGTTGCCGAGGTCACGATCAGTTTCAAATCCGGCCGTTTCGGCAATAGTTGCTTGAGGTAGCCGAGCAAGAAATCGATATTCAAACTGCGCTCGTGCGCCTCGTCGATGATCAGCGTATCGTACGCCTGCAACAGCGGATCGCCCTGTGTCTCGGCAAGCAGAATGCCGTCGGTCATCAATTTGATGTAGCTGTCCGCGCTGATCTTATCGGTGAACCGCACCTTGTAACCGACCGCCTGCCCCAAAGGACTATTCAATTCCGCCGCAATCCTCCCCGCCACCGTCCGCGCCGCGATCCGCCGCGGCTGCGTGTGCCCGATCAGGCCATGCGCGCCGCGCTTCAGCTCCAGACAAATTTTAGGGATTTGCGTGGTTTTACCGGAACCGGTTTCCCCGCAAATGATCACCACCTGATGCTGCTCAATCGCTTGCTTGATCTCCTCGCGGCGAACGTTGACCGGCAAGTCTTCCGCGTACGTTGGACGGGGGAGATGAGCAAGCCGTTTGATGATAATTTCGGGGGGGAGTTTTTTCATAGGAATACCAATTGCAGCCGGTATCAGCTGATAGCCTGATCATCAAACCTACCGATCTGGTGAGGAGGATACTTTATGCAATCGCGTCTGTTTTTCCGTAGTTAAACTATAATGATTGCAAAAATTCTTTCCCGCACTTAATCCAGTAATTTTTTAGCGAATGGTAATGTCACATTCTTCTGAGCCATTCATTTCTTTCAATCGTATAAAGCAAAGTAATGCTGATAATTTACAAAACACGGGATTTTACGACATTATCTGCTGGATTATTGGATGAAATTTCTTATACATTAATTACATTAGCACTATGGAGGATTAGCCTTGATTCACGTCGTTTTAGACACGAATATTTATCGCAATAATCCTAATAGAGACAATCTGCATTTCAAAGCCCTTGAGAAGCTTTCAAAAGCAGACTCGCTTTGTCTTCATATTCCTTATGTTATTTTGCGAGAATTTCAGACTCAGCAAAGGGAAATATATTTGAAAGACTTGACTAAAGCTATCTCTGGGCTGTCTGGCTTGTCCAAAAAACTTCTAGATAAAGGTATTCTAGACAAACTAAACGCGACAAAGCTTGAACTTGAGAGCGAATCTGAAAATATTTTATCTAACGCGGAAAACCAAATAACCAAGTGGGCTTCCAATATTGGAGCAAAACTATATCCGCTGTGCATAGATCAAGCAAGCTCAGCTCTAGAAGCCTACTTTCAAGGAAACCCTCCATTAAAATCGGTAAAAAACCGTGAGGATATTCCCGATAGTTTCATTGTTCAGTCCATATACAAGTTGAATTCAGAGACCAATGGAATTCATGTAGTAGCTAACGATAGAAATGTCAGGGGCGCATTTTCACAAGAAAAGACCATCACTACCTACGAGAGCCTAGCCGACTTTATAGAAACTGAATTAATTCAAAATGAATTAAAAGAGGTTGATTTAATAGATAGTATTGGGCCGATAGTTGATGCCTTACAGAAATTTGAAAAAGAGACCTCAGAAATACAACACTTCTTATCGAGCAATATAGGTGAATCCATAGTTTGGAAAACATTTTCAGATCCATCTATATCCGATGACAATCATGAAGCAACTGTAAATAGTTATGACAAAGCAGAAGATATTGAGCTAGATTTTTCAGATATCGGATATTATGGAAATGGCCAATTTGGTATTCCATTTACGTTAAAAATTATAGTCTTGGCTAATTACTACATTTTTAAATCAGACTATTACTGTATGGATCCAGAAAGAGAACATGTTCCATCAGTAACGGATCTCAATGACCACTATTTTGAAGCTGAAGATGAATTCGAGTTGTGTGTTTCTGGCTTAGTTTCAATTACTGTTGATAGAAACAATATCAATCTGGATGATTTCTCGAAAAGTATTATAGAAGGTAGCTTTGAGATTGATGAAATAACGGATATTGAACTGTGCTAACAAGGTGTTATTGTCGGACAATTTTTCCGCCACGCTCCAAAATTGTCGCTGAACTCGGGGAAAACACGAAACACAGGGCCTCTACCCTCGTATTTTGCTGCAGGTAGGTTGAAGTAACAGCCAGAAACTCCAACGTCCACCGGAATCGAAGTTGCCCTTCTTTAAACAGACACGATAAGTAAACAGATCGCACATTATTGCTACTCAAGAAAATTCTGAAGCATCGGGTTTTGCCCCCCCAAAGGCGCATTTGCTGCAACAACATCCGCTAAATTGCATCATTCCTTTTTTCTTTCAGAAGATCCATGAAATCATACAGAGCGATGGCTGTGATCTCTTGCTGCAACGGGAATCTATCCTTCCCGGCATAAATGACAAACTTTTTTTGCGGCTGGATATCTTCGCAAGCTTCATGAAATCCCCGTCCCAGGCTAAACGATGTTCCTTTTTTGATTTCTATCGCCCATCTCTCATTCACGCCGAATTCCAGGACAAGATCGATCTCAGCTCCACCCGCCGTTCGATAGTAATAGAGCCTGACGCGCGGCGGTAAAACAGCAGCGATATTTTCTATGACAAAGCCTTCCCAGCTTTTGCCGACGACCGGGTGCCCCAACAGATCGTTATAAGTACCAATATTCAGCAGTGCATGCGTAATGCCGCTATCGCGCACATAAATTCTGGGCGATTTGACCAAGCGCTTTTTGATATTGGCCGTATAGGCCTGTATTTTACGGATTAGAAGCAGATCGACCAGAAGATCAATATAGCGCGCTACGGTAATGCTGGATACTTCAATATTGACGGCGAGCTTGGCCGCATTGATATTGGTTCCCTGGCTATGCGCCAGCATGGTCCAGAATCTTCCTAGCGTCTCCGCGGGAATTCTGGGCCCTAATTGCGGAATATCCCGTTCAAGGTAGGTTCTGATGAAATCATAGCGCCAGTTCAGGCTGGTTTCGTCATTGCCGGTCAGCAGACTATCCGGAAAACCGCCCTTCAGCCAGAGATTATTGACGGCTTCGGATTGTTGCGCACTTTCTACATATTCCAAGACATTAATTGGAAACATCTCAATATAAGCAATACGTCCGGCCAAGGTTTCACTGGATTGTTGCAGAAGATCCATAGAAGCTGAGCCTAAAAACAAAAACTGCCCTGCCTTGTTACCTTTTCTGCGCTGTTGATCGATGAGTCCGCGAATCTGCGCAAAAATATCCGGTAACCGTTGCACTTCGTCCAGAATAATCAGCTTATCGCAGTTTGCTGCGTGGAAAGCTTCGATGTTCTGGGCTTTCTGCAGATCGATCCGGTTTTCCAAATCAAGATAAACCGAAGGAATAGTGTCCGCAATATCAAGAGCAAGTGTTGTTTTGCCTACCTGACGCGGCCCCATCAGAGCCACAGACGAATGCGTTGCCAAAGCGAAGCGAATTTTTTCTTCAAGAGATCGTTTTATCATCCATGCATTTATAACATTAAATGTTAATTTTGCATAGTTATTATGGTTGAATCTGTGAATGAAAATGGGGCCGTATGCTGTGACAGCTTGCAGTTAGAGAGGCATAAAACCAATCAGGATTGACATTGGAGAGCTGCCGGATGCAAGGGAAGATGGCCATATCCGCCAATGTATAGTGGCCGCTCAGCAGATAACCTTCCTTGCTTAACCGCGCATCTAAGTCAACCAGGAAAGGCTCCGCTTGTTCCCGGTAATAAGCCTCGGAGTGTTACGGAAAACCCGTAAGGATGATACGCCGTTTGCAATCGCGCTATATTTTCCAAGCATCTGGCGGGAGGAACCACGAGCTTGCACGATATAACCGCATAGCGTCCCTGAGCTTCGTCGCTATGGCCCAGCCTTATCATGCAATCGTGAGAGGGCGATGTCGTAGATTTCATTCCGGTCTCGCTTGCCAGCCGCGATTACCGTGACAGTTACGGTCGTGTCTTCAACGGCGTAAACGAGACGATAGCCGAGTTGCCGTAATTTAATCTTGTAGATGTTTTTCGCACCGGACAATGCAGCGGATGGAACGTGAGGATTATCCAACCGCTCTTTTAGTTTCTTTTTGAATTGTTCCTTAATTGTGTAACCTCGTTTTTCCCATTCCTTGAGCGCAGATTTTTTGAATTCCAGTTTATAGGTCATCGAGTGAAACGCTGATAGCCGGTTCGTCCATGCGCTCTTTCACTAGTTTCAGCAGCTCTACATCGTCAAGCAGCTCCATCATTGCTTCATAGGCGGCGGCAGCTGGCACGCAGTAAAAGGCGGGTTCATTTCGATTCAATACGGCAATGGGCATACCGCTGCCACTGGAAACAACTTTCATCGGGTTGGTCTTGAGCTCGGAGATGCTGGCTGAAATTTATATAAGTATCTGATGCGTCATGAATTCATATCTCGATAGCTAATCAATAAAACCTATTTATAGATCTTCTAAAAGGTCTCGTAAAGACCAAAATTTAAATGCTAAATGCCTTTGTAGCGCGATTGGATTGGCCACTATACGCAAGCACCCTTGACCGGTGCTGTTAACAGGTGCTATAAATGTCTCCAAAATATCCCGGAGTAAGCCATGACCATCAAATTCTCTGAAGATGTAATTCCGCTTTCGGATTTAAAAATCAATCCTGGCCGCGTTGTAAACCAAGCCAAGGAAACGCACAGACCTATTCTTCTAACCAGCCGGGGCCGGGGCGTGGCCGTGGTACAAGATCTTGATGAATATGAGAAAAACCAGGAAGAACTCGCTTTTGTCAAAGCTATTGCCCAAGGGCTTATGGACATAAAAGAAGGTGATACCCTGTCATTGGCTGAAGCGAAAAAACGCTTAGGCATCGAATAAATGAAAGTCAGCATTTCCAATTCGGCCTTTACTGATTTGGAAAACATGATTGGTTATTACACCGAAGAAGGCGCTCCTCATATTGGTATCAAATTTGCCGAGGAAATTATCGGGCATATTCAGGTCTTAGCCGATCACCCAGACATGGGAAGAATAGTTCCTGAGTTTCAACTCGCGCATATTCGAGAAATTATTGTTGCGCCTTTCCGGGTGGTTTATCTGAGGGAAAAAAGCGCCATCAAAGTAATCCGTGTTTGGCGCAGCGAGCGGCCGCTGGTTTTACCGGTCGAAACAGAAGGCCAGTGCTGAGAGTCACGTGTTATGTTCCAGCTTAGCTTTACTTTGAGTTATTTGAATGACCACTGCGATCACAAAACGTAGGATTCTCCTGGCTGGTATAAGTCTTTTCGTGGCCACCTGGGCTGCCGCTTACTTTCTCTGGCCAAAATTCTCCTTTGACGACGGGCCGTTTTTTACCGAACCCTTTGCTGCCGACCTTGGCGTTTTGTCACCGGTATCGTCCGTCGATCTCAGTCTGCTTGGTGTGACGTTGTTCGTGCTCGAAACCCACGCGACACGCGATCCTGATCCGAGAACCGTGTTCATTTTGAGGAACGCTAGCAACGATGTTCGTTGGGCGAAGGTAACCTCGACTGACTTTGGGCGCATTGAGATCATCGGCCGCACGCCGCGCTGGTACATCACTGGCGGCTGGATTGTAGCGATAAAGCCGGAGAATACCGAAGGAGGCAAGCTGTATCTTTCGCCGTTTGGCGGGTTCCGGTTTTTTTTCCTGAGCTGGTAGCAAGAGAAACTCCTGAAATCGGAGTTAGTCCCGGAGCTTCAACTGAAACCGCGGCGCCCGTTGCTGCGCCGATGACGACAAGCGGTTGAGTCCCAGAACGGTAACGCGATGCGCGCTGTTGAAACTGGGCGCGCCGTCCTGGTCGCGCAGGATGGACGATACTTTGTATTCCAACCGGTGCGAACGCGGGTCGAAGCGGATATCGTGAATCCAGATGCCGGCGCGTTGCAGCTTTTGCTGTTCGCATTCATGGGTGAGATCCCAGCCGGTCAGCATCGGGATGGCGTAGTCGAAGGGTAATTCGTCGATTTGGATGGTTTGGGTGCGGATCACGCCATCAACACTTTTGCGGCAGGTGTCGGCTTTACCGCTGCGGGGATTGAGCGCCAGAAAATCGGCGCGTACTTTAATGCTGCGTCCGTGGATTAAAGCCGCGCGGGTTTTGATGCGATGGGTGCGGATATCGTTGTCTTTGAAAATGGTCTGGGTGGCCCAGTTCGGGCTGCCGGATTGATTCGGCGTGGCGCTGGTTTGCGATAGATTGTAGGCCATTTGCAGCAACGGATAATCGACACGATCGCTCCATTTGCACGGCGACCAGCGCCATTCGCATTCAAAGCTGTCGGCAAACTGAAAATCGAAACCGCGCGGAATGATCGCGAGCGCATCGTAACGCCGCACCGTACCTTTGTGGCCGCTATTTTCCAGAGTGGCGACCGCGCCTTGTTTTTTATCCTGCAGCATCGCTGCTTCCATTCCGGCGTAATCTTCATCGATGACCGCATCGACTTCGACTGAGCGATACCCGAATGCGGTGAAAAATACGCAAAATTCAAAGGCATCGTTGCGATTTTGATCTTCCAGCTTGCCTTGCGCTTCGAATACCAGAAAGGTCGACCCGGTATTTTTCACCAGTTTACTGCGGGTAATCTCGGCGCGCAGCGAATTGACTTCGCGATCTTGTTTCAAATAGCGCAAATCCCAGCCATTCAGCACGACCGTGCCGCTATCGACATAACCGGGCATTTCGAGCCATTGGGTGATGACCGCCGGCTCCATGCCGTTATCGCGTTGCATGCATTTGCTGCCTTCGAGCATGATGAACTTGCCGTGATCTTCAAAAACGGTTTTACCTTCCGCCTTGAAAGTCAGTTGTTCGAAGGGTGTCGGCGCCGCTGCATTCCCCGCCGCAACAAGCGCTTTCCTATCCGGTGCTTTACTGGCGCAGGCGGAAAGCAACAACAATGTAAGCAACGCTAAAGTAATATGGAGACTGCGAATCATTGCTACCCTCGATTGGTGAACGTCGCGATCAATGGATGAAAATGCTGCCGATGATATCGAAATCGCCAGCCAGTTTGTATTCTACCATTCCAGTGCGACAGTTTTGACGTCATCTGCGAAGGGATAGAAAAATGCCATTCGATTCCATCGGGTGAATTTTTGAAGTCCTGTCTTGCCTAAAATGATGTGTGACGCTCATTGCAGGCGGCACACGATTGCAATACCGGATTGTGGCACCATTTATTACCTATCTATCATTCTCGGGAGGCATCATGAAAATTTTCTTTCTATTACCCGTCTTGCTGCTGAGCGCCTGCGCCGGATTGCCGCCTTCCATCGCCAATGCGCCCGCGACCGAAGTTTCCTACCAGCAGGTGAGTCTCGATCCCAATAGCTTCAAAGATGTTCCGGTGCGCTGGGGCGGCGTGATTATTGATGTCGACAACGAAGAACATGACAGTATGCTGCAAATCGTCGCTTACCCCTTGGATTATACCGGCCGTCCGCAAACACAAAGAGCCGGTGAAGGCCGTTTCGTGGTGAAAAGTCCGGAGTTTCTCGATCCCGCGGTGTATGCCAAAGACAAAGAGATTACGATTGCCGGGGTTATCACCGGCGATACCGAGCTGACGGTCGGTAAGCGGGTCATCCGCGTTCCGTTGCTAAGCGCCACCGCAATTTACTTGTGGCCGAAATTGGCCAATTATAATTACTATAGCCCTTATTACGGGCCTTACCCCTACTATCCCGGCTATTATCCGCTCTATCGCGGAGGATTTTATGGGCCTTTCTTCCGGTGGTGATCGATCGTTTAAGGATCGCATCGAATGTTAAAAGAAATCGATAGAACCGCTTTCCTTATTATCTTCGATGCAGCCGCTTTCAAGCAGTATTTCATGAAAGTGCAGCTGGTTCTTGCCATTATGTTTGGCATAATAAAGCGCTTGATCGGCTCGTCCTAGAATTTCCGAGGCTAGATGGCACATTCCGCTGATCAGGGTTGCTCCAATACTCACGGTAATCGTATTGATCTGCGGAAAACGGTAAGTTTCAATTTTGGTGCGGAAGCGTTCCAATATTTGATAAGCATCGGCTTGGTCAGGCGCATGAAAAATCACCACGAATTCTTCTCCGCCAAAACGAAACAACAAATCCTTTGACCTGAAATTCTGCTTCATCACATAAGAAAGCAACAGCAAAACCTCGTCTCCCATCACATGACCGAACTTATCGTTGATCGACTTGAAATTATCGATATCGATAATGGCCAAGCAAAATTTTTCCGTGCCGGTTTTGGGTCTCCTCCGGTTCCGGTTACTGGTATCTTGATACCGGCCAAGCTCGGCATTCAAGATCAAAGAGCTGATCTTATTGATGTTCGCTTCGAACGTTTGGCGATTCAACAAACCGGTGAGTTTATCCTTCTGGCTTTCATCCAGTAAACTGCGGAAATTATGCGTGATGCTCAAAAGACTTGTAATGATCAGCATCTCGCCTTCCGTGAGCATATGCGGCAGCTCGAAAGTCAGCATGCTTTCAATTTTACTGGCGGCCAGTACCGGGTAAATCACCAGAAATTTTTCCGATTGCAAATGAATATAAGGTTTTTTTGTTGTTTCCACCCACAATTGCGCTGACCGGATCTCATCCGGAATGATTATTTCCGAAGTATAAATTTCCTGGGATTCGGAAAGCTGCCGTTTATTGCCATCTTCAATCAGTTTGGCTGAATAAGCGGACAACCAGCATGTCTTGTTATCCGGATTCAGTTTATACATCGATATCTGGTTGACTTTTAAAAGCTCAGCTAATGTTTTCAGCAGGCTAAGCTCGAACAATTCAATGTCGCGAATCGTCGTTAAGGAGACTAAGCGATTGAGCAGAGAAGGCGTGCCGACATCTTTATTTGTCATGAAAATGCTTGAAAATTGGCGAGACGAACGTAAACAAACAATAGTAATTTTACTTAAACGGTCAAACTTCAAAATACATAATAGCCCGGCAAAAGCCATCGTTTACAAAACAGGATTTTAGTACAATACAAGCCGTCCAATATTCACGAAGGAAAGCGGTTATGTATGTAACAATCGTCTATGCATCTGTTAAACCGGACAAAGTGGAAGCTTTCAAGGAAGCTTGCCGCGTCAATCACGAAAATTCCATTCGCGAACCGGGTAACTTGCGCTTCGATATCTTGCAATCCGCCACCGATCCAACCAAATTTGTTTTTTACGAAGCCTACAAAACCCAACAAGATGCCGCAGCCCATAAAGAAACCGTGCATTACCTGAAGTGGCGGGATACCGTCGCGGATTGGATGGCCGAACCGCGTCAAGGCGTGCCGTATCAAGGTTTATTCCCGGAGATCGCCGGCTGATGTTCAATTTCTCCGTCTCCCGGCTGCCCCGCATTGAATTCGGTAGTGGAACCATCGGAAAATTACCGGATATCCTCTCCAGTTACGGCTCACACATTTTACTGGTGACCGGTGCGCATTCATTCATCAATACCGGCGGCTGGAACGTTTTGCTCGGTGAACTTAAGCAACGTTCGATTACCTGGCAACATTGCACGATTGCCGAAGAACCATCCCCCGAATTGGTTGACGATCTGGTCAAGTCATTTGCGGGTGATTCTTTTGACGCCGTTGCCGGTATCGGCGGCGGTAGTGCGTTGGATGCCGCCAAAGCAATAGCGGGATTATTGAAAATACAACGTTCCGTAATGGATTATCTGGAAGGCGTCGGCACCGAATTGCCCTATCAAGGCCCTGCGGTACCGTTTATCGCCGTACCCACAACTGCCGGCACCGGCAGCGAAGCGACAAAAAACGCGGTACTCAGCGTACAAGGTAAAAACGGCTTCAAAAAGTCGTTCCGTCATGACAAACTGGTTGCTGAATACGCCATCGTCGATCCCGATTTGTTAGCCAGTTGTCCGCCTGGCGTAATCGCCGCCAACGGCATGGATGCGATCACGCAACTGCTGGAATCGTATGTTTCCACCCGATCTAACGCCTTTACCGATGCGCTTGCGATCAGTGGCTTACAGGCCGCGCGCGATGCGTTAATGCCGCTGTATCGCCAACAAGGCGAGTTGGCCGGGCATCGCGAAAAAATGGCCTATGCCGCGCTGCTCTCGGGTATTACCTTGGCGCAAGCCGGTTTAGGCTCGGTGCATGGCTTGGCTTCCCCGCTCGGCGCTTTTTATCCGATTCCGCACGGCGTTGTTTGCGGCACTTTGGTTGCAGCCGCGACCCAGGTAAATATTGAAGCCATGCTCGCGCGCGAGCCGAATAATCAAGCACTGGCAAAATATCTGCATATTGCCGAGATACTGTGCGAAAAACGGTTTATCGATCCCGCCGCTGCTTTTAGTGCGCTGATTGATAGACTTTCGCGATGGACTGACGAACTCAACTTGCCGAGGCTTTCGCATTACGGCTTGCAACCGGACGGTTTAAACAAAGTTATTGCCCACTGCCGTGGTAACAGCATGAAAACTAACCCAATCGTGCTCGACGACCAGGAAATTCATCAACTCTTGCTGGCGCGTTTATAACGATTAGAAAACACAGATTGCCGTAGCTGTTACGGCAGTTTGCATGTATGAATTCCGCTGCGCTGTCAGGGGTAAAACAAAAGCAGGCGATAACCCAGCGCACTTAGTCCGGTACTATCAAAGTCCAGGCGTATCTCAATTTCCTGTTGCGCCGCAATAAACAATCGCTGCTTATCTCCTTCTTGCAAATAGTCATCCGCCGTAAAAATCCGGCTGGTGATAACGTTTTGCTGCGCATCGAGCAATATCAGGTGTAATGCCGGAAAAGCTTGCGGGAACGGCGCGGTGTTATGAATAATCGCGCGCATGGTCGTGACTTCGGGTTGACTTGCCGGATTCTTTTGCAAATCGGACGACTCGATGCCGATTTGCTGAATATCTTGCGGATAAGCGACCGTGCAATTAAGCAGTTCACAAAACCGTTCCAAATGAGGCCTGAAATGCGGTGCGAGAATGGTCAGTTGCGTCCGATAATGATGCGCCACCTGGCCAAACAACAGCAGCAATAACATCACGCTCGCAATTCCCCACATTGGCGACAATCGCTTGACCGGTTCTTCATCGTCGAACAATCGATCAGAAGGATCCCGTATATCCGGCTCACTTGCGAGAACGGGTACTGGATTAATGGCTTTGCTCGAATCCGGATTGATATTAGCGGTTTCAGCGGATGAGTCAGGCGCAGCATCCGGTTGCGGCCGGACGGTTAGCGGATATTCGATGGTTGATTCATGCGCGGTAATCAGAGTGGCGAAACCGTTAAATACCCGCTGACATTGCCCGCAGCGGACATCACCGCCATGTGCTTGGAGTTGCGCCGCATTGACACGAAATGTCGTACTGCAACTCGGACAGCAAGTTACCAACGCCATGTAAGACTCGCTGTTTTGGATTGCTTGTATTTTAATGACTGGTTATTGAAACGCATTGGCCATCAACGTTTTAGAGATCATTATTTCATCTTTTGCTGCCCGTTAACAACACCCAGCCTTCTTGCACTGCCACCGTGTGCATATCAAACCATTGCCGGTAAACTTGTTTGACTTCGTCAGCTTGCTCTTGAAGTATTCCTGACAATACGATATCCCCTCCGGCGCGCACCGCGCCAGCAAGTACCGGTGCCAGCAACATTAATGGATTTGTCAGAATATTGGCGACGATCACATCAACGGGATGATCCGGCGATATATTTGATCCGATCGTATGCTGCGGAGTCACAAAACGAAATTTCTCAGGATCGCACTGATTTCTTAGCGCATTTTCCTGGCTGGCTTCAATGGCTTGCGGATCGATATCGATACCGGTCACATGCGACGCACCCAGCTTTAGCGCGGCGATGGCGAGTATTCCGGAGCCACAGCCATAATCAATCAGTTTGCCGCCGGGACTCAGATTCTGATCCAACCAGCCTAAACATAATTGCGTGGTGGGATGGCTGCCGGTGCCAAAAGCCAATCCAGGATCAAGAATTAGATTGATTGCCGCAGGATCCGGAGAGGAATGCCAGGTCGGAACAATCCATAGCCGCTGAGAAATCTGAATCGGATCAAACTGTGATTGCGTCAGGCGTACCCAGTCCTGTTCTTCGATTCGTTCCAAGTGATACTCGAGATCTTCACCGGATGGCATGATACTCGAAACATTGCGCAAAACTTCTGCAATATCCGCTGCTTGCTCGAACAGCGCCGAGATCTCCGCATTTTTCCAGATTTCACCGCTAGGCTCACCCGGTTCGCCGAACAGCATTTGCTCGTCTTGCGTATCGGCAGCGGCATCGTGAATTTCGACGGACAATGCGCCTTGTTCCAATAGTGCATCGCTCAGTGCTTCAGCATGTTCGGCATCCGTTCTGATAATCAGCGTAATCCAGGTCATGCGTCAGCAGAAATCAATGAAAAAATCGCGCCTTAATCGGTTTTATTATGCAACGCCAGTTTTTGTTCCAAATAATGAATCGAAAAACCGCCGCGCAAGAATGTGGCATCGTTGAGTAAATCCCGATGCAATGGAATATTGGTCTTGATGCCGGCCACGACCATCTCCGACAATGCGATCCGCATGCGCGCGATGGCCTGTTCGCGGGTATCGCCATAGGTGATGATTTTTCCGATCATCGAATCGTAGTATGGTGGCACCATATAATTATGGTACACGTGTGAATCAACCCGTACGCCAGGACCACCTGGCGCATGATATTGCGTAATACGGCCGGCAGAAGGCGTCAGTTTGTAAGCATCTTCTGCGTTGATGCGGCATTCGATCGCATGCCCTTTAAACATAATATCTTTCTGACTGACCGGCAGCGTTAAACCGGCTGCCACGTTGATTTGCGCTTGCACGAGATCAATACCGGTGATTGCTTCAGTAACCGGATGTTCAACTTGTAAACGGGTATTCATTTCGATGAAATAAAATTCATTGTTTTCAAAAAGAAACTCGAACGTACCGACGCCGCGGTATTTGATCCGGCGGCAGGCATCGGCACAGCGCTCACCGATTTTATTGCGTAATTTCTCCGGTATGCCAGGTGCAGGGGCTTCTTCGAGAATTTTTTGATGCCGTCGTTGCATCGAGCAGTCCCTTTCCCCCAAATGCACTGCATTGCCGTGCGCGTCGATCAACAATTGAAATTCGATATGACGCGGATTCTCCAGAAATTTCTCAGCATAAACTGTCGGGTTGCCAAATGCTGCTTGCGCTTCATTGCGCGTCATGATGACTGCATTCGATAGTGCCGCTTCGGTATGCACGACTCGCATGCCTCGGCCGCCGCCGCCGCCAGCAGCTTTGAGAATGACAGGATACCCGATTTCCTTGACAATCTTTTTTACTTCATCGATATTGTCCGGCAATGCACCATCGGAGCCGGGAACGCACGGTACACCGGCATTCTTCATGGCATTCTTGGCACTGACTTTATCACCCATCAAGCGGATCGTTTCAGGCCGAGGACCAATAAAAACAAACCCGCTTTTTTCAACCCTTTCAGCGAAATCAGCATTTTCGGACAAAAAACCATACCCTGGATGAATGGCTTCAGCATCGGTGACTTCCGCAGCGCTGATAATGGCCGGAATATTGAGGTAACTCTGTCCAACAGGCGCAGGACCGATACAAACCGATTCGTCGGCTAACATCACATACTTGGCTTCCGCATCCGCTTCGGAATGGACAGCTACCGTTTTGATGCCCATCGCGCGGCATGCACGCTGAATCCGTAGCGCAATTTCACCCCGATTCGCAATAAGAATTTTTTCAAACATGATTATCTGATCTCTCTCAGATATTTATTCGATAATAAAAAGCGGCTCGCCGTATTCCACAGGCTGTCCGTTCTCAGGCAGGATTGCTTTAATCACGCCGTTTTTATCCGCTTCGATTTCATTCAGCAGTTTCATTGCTTCAATAATACACAGCGTATCGCCCATTTTGACACTTTGTCCGATTTCTACAAAAGGATTGGCACCCGGTGAAGCGGCCCGGTAAAAAGTTCCAACCATCGGGGATTTAACAATATGACCATCCAATACGGCTTTAGCAGTCGATGCAGCCGCATCCGGCGCATCGGTATTTCCCGGATTTGCGGTCGTCGCGGACTGTGTCGCAGCTTGCATCATGGCCGGCATGGCTTGCGGCATAATGGCATAATTCTGCACCCCGGAACCCGGTTTGCTAATCCTTACTTTCTCTTCACCTTCCGTAATTTCCAGTTCGGCAATACTTGATTCTTCAACCAGTTCAATGAGCTTCTTTAGCTTTCTTAAATCCATTTTTCAATCTCCCGAGGTAATGCCTCGCTCCAAGGTCGTTTTATCAACAATTCGTTCGTAGTGAAAAAACCGCAACATCACACAACTCCTTGACATTGCAAAAAGAAAAAGTTTACAAATCTATCAGTAGGAAGTCATGGCATATTCCAGCGCCAACTCGTATCCTTTAGCACCCAGACCACTGATGACACCGATCGCCAAATCCGAGAAATAAGAATGATGCCGGAAGGTTTCGCGAGAATAGATATTCGATAAATGCACTTCGATAAAAGGTAGTCTTACCGCTGCAATCGCATCACGCAACGCGACACTGGTATGCGTGTATGCAGCCGGATTGATTATGATGAAATTCGTTCCATCCTGCATTGTTTGCTGTATTCTTTCGATCAAAGCTGATTCCGCGTTATGCTGAAAGAAATCCAGCTTAAAGTCAGTATTTTCGGTTAAATTGCTTAATTTTCTGTTAATATCTTGCAAAGTAATTCCGCCATAAATCTCCGGCTCACGAACCCCCAAAAGATTCAAATTGGGTCCATGGATAATCAAGATATTTTTTACGATTGCTTTCGTAGAATCCATTTGTGAATTATGGACTGTTGCGACTAAAATGTACAGTTTTTTGATGAATATCGCCGAACTTAGGCGAAGATTATCAAAAAACAGTAAATCTGAAAAACTTCATAACGATTAAGAAATAATTTGGTTTACAGCGTTTGATTCAGAACAGCCGCTCTTAACTATTTGCCCGTAATTCCCCAACCATCTATAATAGCCAGCTTCGTTTTTCCAAAGCTGTTGTAGCTCAGTTGGTAGAGCAACTGATTCGTAATCAGTAGGTCGGAGGTTCGACTCCTCTCAACAGCACCAAATAATCAATAAGTTATACAATACAAACAATCGAAAATCTTCTACGGGGTTACACAGGGGTTACGTTACAAAAAAAAAACGACAAGCAATAAAATTACTCATAAAAGCAGATCATTAGATAAATATTTATTTTTTCTAAAGTTTTTCCTGAGTATTCCGATATAGCAAATGCGTTTACCAGAACGCCATTAAAAACAATGCTTCATAATACTCCATCAGTCAGCCAAGGTTCGCGGATGGCCTTGGTTGACTACTCCAAACAAGTCGCAGCTAATTGATTTAATGTAATACATTCTCACTGCTGCAACACAATCTGTACTTTTCCTTGATACCCTTCTCATATCCACGGCAGTAATGTTTCATGGGTGGGCCTATCATAAGCCATTGAAATACAATGCACTGAGGGCTATATACCCCGAAAAATAAATGATATTTGGCCTATATACAGCATAGATATTTAAGCCTAGCATAAGAATTTTAAGAGAATTTGAGAGCAATGAGGCTGTTTGGTTAGGCGATTTGACGTAATGAAAATCACTGCAAGGGGAATAGCATGAGAGCATTTATTACAAAAACATTTTTTGCTGGAGCTGTAGTCATTGGAACAGTGTCCACAGCTAATGCAACACTTGAATCAAGACTTGACGGCAAAGCTTATTATGATACTGAGTTGAATATAACCTGGGCCGCTAACGCTAACATGCATGGCGCGGGGAATTGGAATTATCAGAATGCATGGGCAAGCAATTTAATTATTGATGGAGTAAGTGGCTGGAGATTGCCAAGCGTAGATGTGAATGGGGACAATATTATTGTAAATTGCTCCGGAGGAGGAGTTGCTGGATGCTCAGATAATGAGATGGGCTATCTGTATTGGGAAGAAGGCATATCAGGCTCTACACCGGGGCCATTCAGCAATATACCGCCAATTAACGCATATTGGTCTGGTACAGAGTATTCGACTATTCCGTATTTTGCTTGGTACTTTCACTTCAATGTAGGTGCTACACTTTTTGATGGAAAAATAGATTTATTGTTAGCATGGCCGGTTCATGATGGCGATGTTAATGTATCAGCTATACCCGAACCTTCCACCTACGCGATGCTGCTGGCTGGTTTAGGCGTGCTGGGTTTGATGGGGTACGTCGCAGAAAAAAGATTACATAGCTTAGATCCCGCTTGCATCCTCTAATGACTGATATCTGTTTATCAGAAAAGTAGGCAATTTATCTTGATCAAGCTTCTCTATGTCTGCTTCAATATATTTGCTCAATACAAATTCTATAAACTCTTGTTGCTTGCTATTGAGCAATAGCAAAATGGTGGCTCACACATCAGAAATTATCCAGGAGAGATTCAGCAACCACATCCATCAAGCGCCCGTAGCTATCAATCACTTCGTATTTGACCTTATCGGTTGAGATACGCTGGTTTATCTTGTCAAAAAACTTCCGGGCGCACTCAATCTTTGTTTTCTCTATCTCGCGCAACTCCATTGAGGACATGCCACCCTTGGTTTCTGCCACGAAATAAATGTATTTCATGCTACCTTCCTTAAAGGAAATAGCCCAGTCAGGGTTATAATCGCCTACAGGAGTAGGTATCAGGAAACCTCTGGGCAACTTGGCATAGACGGTAACTTCTGCGCTGGTATCCAACTCTTTCACAAAGTCGCGTTCGATTGTTGAATCTGTAATCACATAATCGTAAATATGATTTTTGAGCTTATCCGTTGCTTTAGTGAAATCCTGTTTACTCTGGCCAGTAGTAAAAATGCTCGTATCATAGCTTCCGACCACTTCATCATAGCTCAGGCGCTCAATGATAATCGTGGCCTTTTGCTCGTTAATCAGGCGTGAAGCCTCAGCGAGGAAATGCTCAGGATTTTGCCTGAACTGGCCAAAAACGGCAGACTCTATGCCTTTGAAAATTTCGGCGAGCGTTTTGCGCGTTAGCTGTACATTTTCTGCAATTTTGCCCAGCAGGTCATATTTGACCGAAGAATGAATGGAGGCGTTATGCGCTTCCGTAACCGTGTTTTGTATTTGAAATCCTTCGCCTGCTTTAAGTTGGCTATCGGTAATTTGATCCCCCTGAATACCTGTCTGGATGGTGTATTGCAGGGGAGAAACGCGCAATTCTTTGTTCAAGGTATTGATGCAATTTTCAATCAGCTCTGCTGAATCAAATTCCACGCGATAAACGGCTTTTCGGTTGATCCGACTCCAGAGCTCCTGAAACTCTTTCTTTTCGAAATTGGCATTCAGGGGATTGGTTTTCGGTTTACGATCATCCCCAATTTGCGGCAATTGACTTGTGCTAAAAACGCTATCAATCAGCAGGAAGACCTGTTCAGCGTGAGGGGCAAGCTCTTCCGGTAGTGCAGCCAACTTTCCTTCTGCTTTTGCCGCATGGTATGCGGCAACAATCTGGTCTGCCTCATCGGTATAGTCATTTTTCAGCAGATATTTGTATATCTGCCTCGCCATTGCTGGTGTTACTTGCAACGTGCCTGTTTCGGTTTTGATGATTTTGCCTGAGAAGAAAGCTTCATCCGCCTTGCGGGGGCGGGCCGATAGGGCATCGCTGATTTCAGCTTGAAGGTTTGCCACAAAGTTCTTGTAGCTTTCGCTGGCAACCACGGTCAGGACATTGATTTCATGTACGGTGGCAGGATGATCCATTCGGTCACCATTCTGGTTCACGGACAGGCGTAAGCCACGACCAACCTCCTGGCGGCGGGAAATAGTGTTGTCGCTATGCTTCAGCATGCACATGACAAAGACGTTCGGGTTATCCCAGCCTTCCCGCAAAGCCGAGTGCGAGAAGATGAAACGCACTGGTTGAGAAAACCTTAGTAGCTCTTCTTTTCTTTTCAAAATCAGGTCATAAGCATCCACATCATCGGAATCCACGGCTTTGGAGCCCATTTCCGGGTCTTTCAGGCGCCTGGTTTTCTTATCAATCGAGAAATAACCTTCATGGGTTTTCTTCGTATCAATATCCGCCAGATGCTTGCGATAGACTTCATTATCCAGTGCTAATTCACCCAGATACTCAGCTTTCAGCGCTTCATACTCTTCTTCAAAGATACGGGCGTATTCGCCTTGTTCATCAGGCTGGCTGTAATCGCGGTATTTCACCACTTCATCAATGAAGAACAGGGATAGAACCTTGATCCCTTGAGAGAAAAGCTTTTGCTCCTTCTCTAAATGCGCCTTGATAGTTTCCCTGATCTGAATACGGCGTATGGTGGCCTCGGTAACATCGCCTGTGGCTTCACCAGCCGTCAGAACATGGCCATTAGTGAATTCCACGGTGTCCTGGTTGTAATCAATCTGGGAGATAACGAAACCCTGATATTGATCTAGCTTGTTGGAAAGATCATATAGGTTCTGGCCTTTGCTCAGGTGCATAACCTTGCGTTTGATTTCCCCGCCAGTCTGCTTGATTTCCATCTCAATCCGCGCCCCGGGCGCTTGCTTGGAAATTTCGATGGATTCCAGATAAAGATAAGCACTGCTACCTGCCAGCCCCTTCATGGAAATGCCACGCACAGCGATTTTCTTCACCAGTTTCTGGTTATAGGCATCCAGCGCATCAAGGCGATGGATTTTATTATGCTGGGTCTTGTGCGTCGCGGAATAGCGAAAAATAGCCAAAGGCTTGAATTTCGGCAAGGCTTCCAGCGTGGCCTTGCCCTCCATTTTCTGTGGTTCATCTAAAATCAGGATAGGACGATTGCTGCTAATCACATCAATTGGGCGGCGGGATTGAAAATCATCCAGTTCATCATAGATACGACGGTTATCGGCACCTTTGGCGGCAAAGGCCTGAATGTTAATCACCATGACGTTAATGCCAGCATCCGATGAAAAGCTTTCCAGATGGTGAAGCTGCTTGGAATTATAGATAAAAAATCGCGCTTTCTTGCCATAGGTTTCAGTGAAGTGGTCGGCGGTAATTTCCAGCGATTTATAAACACCTTCCCGGATAGCAATGCTAGGAACCATAATAATGAATTTATTCCAGCCATAGCGCTTGTTCAGCTCAAAGATAGTTTTGATATAACAATAGGTTTTTCCCGTGCCTGTTTCCATCTCAATATCGAGATGAACGCGCGAAGCCGCCAAGGCATCGCGCTTATAAGTGACGGGAGCAAGAACGCTTTCCTTTTTGCCATTCAAAACAGTAAAATCCGTAAGTCCTGATGAAAAAGGCAGGTTTTGCCGTTTTTGGACTTCATGAATATTTGTCAGAATTTGACTATCAGTTAGCATCAAATCAGCATTCTTGAAGCCCATTTCATCCAGATTGAGCAGCAGTTTCTTGCCGGGATCAATACGGTATGTCGTACCAGTGCTATAGGGCTGACCTGCAAAGCAATCCACCACAGATTCCACGGCATTGGTCTGGTAAGGCTGGATTTTGAATTTGAGCTTCATGCGCCAGCCAATCCTTCCTGGTTACATTTATTTTGCAATTTATTTTGCAGAACAAATGGCAAGGCTTTGATCTGAATTGCATTATTTATTTTGCAATAAGATAAATAACTGGATTTATTTTGCATTTATTCTGCAAGCCTCCATTCAGGGATTTTGTTTGAGCCATGATTCTTGATTTTTCCAGACCTTCTTAGGTTACTGAGCAAGTTACTAATTTTGTAATTTTTCTGAGAATCGTCGAGCGCTTCGCTCAAAATCTTCCAAAGGAGAGTCTCTATGTCCTTACGTGAGGCTGAGCCATGTTTCTCAAGATAATCTAAAATCAGTTTTTGATAATGCGCGTCGTGCTGGGCACGTGTACGAATATATTCGGCTTTATGATCCGTTGCAGCGGCTACAATTGCAGAGACATGAAAGTTTGGTTTTCGTCCTTCAATCAATTTTGCACGGCGCAACCGATTGATGGCTTCATCTGGAATTGGGCGGTTTTTCTGGACGCGGTCTAAAGCCAGAACATCTTCAAACGGCAAATCGGCTTTCTGCATCAACATCTGACTGTAGGCTGGATCAACCTCCCCGCCATAAATCATCATGCGGACAGTATTAGCTTCTAATGGGTCGTAATCGGGAAGAGGAAAATAGCGTTTTGCTTGCCCTTTGTGCATACGGTGAATGCCATAGCCCATTGTATCAATCATGCCCAGTTCGACCATTGCCTGAACAAGGAAGGGATTGCGGTAGCGGTGTGGTGTTTTCTCTCCCAGAACATAATCGTCAGGCTTGCCTTCGTAGAAAGAGCCTTCGTTCTCAAAAATCAGCTTGTCAGACTTTTCAATGACAACAATACGCCCGCAGCGCGTATAGTCCTGATGCGCTATGCAATTATGAAGAGCTTCAAGCACAATGCTTTGGTCATATTTTGATACTTCATGCGGTACAAGCTGCCCGGCAGGAAGTAACCTGATCTGGATATTGCGGATTTTTTGGTAAAGCTGTGTGGTGGTCAGCAGGAACGGCGTACTGAAATGTTCATACGCTTGTTCTTCTCCTTCCAGCTTCCATGTCATCTGTGCTGGATGTGGGGATAAAAGATAGGCTGATTCAGCTTTTCCTAAAAGAAGAAGCGTGGTGCGAGTGATTTGTCCATTTTGCGTCAGTTTTGCACGGTCGAGAAAAGTTTGCAGTGTCCATTCAGCCATTTCTTCAGCAGCAAAACGATTTGCGTGTTTCTGCGCAAACAGCCTACGGGCTTTCTGGATAGCCGTTTCATCCAAATCGGCAAATGTGGCATTCGGCACAATTTGCGCCGACCAGTCGCTGGCTAGGGTTTGTTGACGAATTTCATCGAGTTTATCCAGACCAAGCGCATCAATGCTTTCTCCAGCGCGTCCGTAATAATGTCCGTTCCAGGCAATTGGAATGCCACGAGGGGCGGCGGGAATTTCAAGCATCAAAACGCGCTTGCCATCAACGAATATTTCATGGATGTTTCTGAATGTAACACTTGGCTCTAAAGCTTTAAGTTCACTCTTTAGCTTTTGAAGCTCTAGCGGGTCAAGGCGATAGTGCGTCCCTTCAATAGTTTTTGTTTTGTTGTTAACGCCAAAAATTAGCCATGCTTTTTCACGACTGCGAAGGTTTGCCTCATTGGCGAGTGCGGAGAAATATTTCCCGATCTCACTGATTGAGGTTAAGCCCTTAAACTCCACCACTTCGTTTTCCCAAGTGGCGATCAAAGTATTAAGTAAATTTTCCAGTGCAGCTTGATCCATACGTTACCCCTTAAATGGATTTCACATCAGTACCGGGGGAAATTTGCTTGAAGATTTGTTCTGCATTGATTTTAACGTCATCATTAGTGAAACCGTTATCGCGGAAAACCACACGCAGAGGGTGAAAGACTGCCAGTTCTTTGATCAGCTCTTCGGTAATATCGTCATCAAAACAGGCCACTAAATCATAAGGTTCTTCATTGACAAAAAAGACGGCTTTGCCCTGGATGGTTTGCTTGGTAATCGGTAGAGTCAAATCAACGCCCCAATCCAGCAGCACCTGGAACAGCAAATCTTCAGGAGTGCGATCCGGCTTGATATTATCTACAGCGAACGGAAGGTCATTTTGCTTCACACCATCCGGCGTGTAATAGACCTCGGCCATATTGGACGTGTCGATTTTCAGGACACGAAAGCCAATATCCATTGGTTTGATTGCTTCGTTTTTGCTGCGGATTTTAATCGCAGCTCTTCGTAGCCTTTCTTTTGTAAGTTCAGCTATATTGCGAGGCTTTCCTAGCTTGTCGCAGAAATCAGCCGCTGTCTTTTGTTCTCTATTTTCTGGTGCTAATACTTCAGGTATCTGTACCAAAATGAACTGTCTATTCCCGCTGTCCTCTGCGTTCTGGGACATGACCGCGTGAGCAGTAGAACCTGAGCCTGCGAAGAAATCGAGAACAATATCGTCATGTTTTGTTGTCTGCTCTACAAGTATTTTCATCAGTGAAACAGGCTTTGGGAAGCTAAATACCCGCTCACTAAAAAGATCCTCCATGTCAGATGTGCCGTCGCGGGTGAATATCCCTTCACCGATGATCGTAGAGAAACCTGTAAAATCTGACTCTAGTTCACTCAAAAATGCCTTTCTGCGTGGGCGGCCTTCGGGATTAGTTGGCCATAAAATGCGATTCTCTTCAATAAGATGAGCCATTGTACTGCGCTCATAGCGCCAACCCATACGGGGACAACCATAATTAATCCCTGTTGCTGGATTGATTAAATCGTAATGTAAGTTTGGGCGGCGGTCGGCTGTAGCAATTCCTACCATGTTTGCGCTCGCCCAATCACCGCGCGTATCATTATCAGAGTTTGAGTACTGATCTTTGTTTCTTTCTTTGCCTCTAATTATTTTGCCGTAGCACAATATGTATTCGTGATCTACAGACGCTCCTGTGACAGTTCGATTGTCGATATTCTGTCGACTCTTCCAAACAAAACATGCAATAAACTTATCGAGACCAAAAATCTCATCGCACATTTTTTTAAGGTTACTAACCTCCTCATCATCTATGCTAATAAAAATAGTGCCCTCATCAGAGAGAAGATTGCGAGCCAGGCGTAATCTTGGATAGATCATGCTCAACCAATCGGAGTGGAAACGGCCATTCGATTCTGTGTTCGCCACAAGACGGTTTCCTTGTTCATCTTTCTGATTGGAGCGCTTCAAAAACTCATCAGAATTTTCGGCAAAGTCATCCTCATAAACAAAATCATTCCCTGTGTTGTATGGCGGATCAATGTAGATCATCTTAACCTTACCCAGATAGGTTTCCTGAAGCAGCTTCAAAGCGTCAAGATTGTCGCCTTCGATAAACAGGTTTTTAGTTGTATCAAAATCCACGCTTTCTTCGCGGCAGGGACGCAGGGTTTTGGCGATCGGTGCATTGGCTGTCAGCAAGGCTTCGCGTTTGCCGGGCCAATTTAGGTGATAACGCTCCTGCGGCCCTTCCACGATGGAATCACTCAATTCCTGCTTGAGCTGATCAAAATCTACAGTCAGTTTCAGCTTGCCGCTTTCATCCCGCGCTTCGGTTACGCAATTCGGGAAAATTTCACGGATACGGGCGATATTATCTTGCGTCAAATCGAGGGTGTGCATTTTTAGTTTTTCCATCGTATTTTTCTCGTCACTTATCCCGTTGCGGTTACGGTAGTCAAGGTTGCAATCTCATGCTTGATATTACGGATTTCTGCATTGATTTCCACCTTGCGATTAAATTGCTTTTCCTTGTTTAAACGAGCTTCTGATTTTTCCAATTCACGCTGCTTGGCACGAATTTTTTCCATTCTCGCAACTCTGTCTTGCAGATGTTCTTTCCCGATTGCCGGATAAGGCATTAGAGGGGAAAGCAATCTTTCGTACAATGCTCCCAAGTCGAGTGCAACTGGCAGCGGTTCACGCATCGTATCTTCAGCTATCCATTCCGTGCTGAAATATTCGCTGACTACCCATTTGGTGCTATCCGCCTCACTCGGGCGTTTATAGCAGGCAATATTCTTGCATTTGCCGTCAAAATACAGCTCAAAGATAATCGGGAACGGGATAGCCTTATCAATGCAGCGCAGAACATCTTCCTTCAGCTCACCATTTTTTAATGTGACATGGAAAATTTGAATTTCTGGTACAGCGCGGATAGCGGTCAAGTTGATGGTTTCTGGAGCCAGTTTGTATTTCCAGACAATCTGATCGACTTGCTTAACGAATAGCTCTTTTAGTCCTGTTGTGGGACTGGCATATTCATAAATCTTGTTTTTGGGCAGAACACGCCCGAAAGCAGCTTTGGCTGGGTAATCAAACAGAGTAGTTACGCAATCATCCATTTTATCCAGCCTCTTGCACTACAAGGAAGGCTATCAGTTCAAAATCATCCAACCCTGATATGGTATTCAATAGGGCTGTGGTTCTGCCGCCAGAGAACAGGCTATCGAGATCTTTTTCTTCCTTCACGTCGATCATTGAGCGGATAGCTTTGCTCAATAGATCGGAATGTACAGCCATATTGCGCCCATCGGCTGTTTCTTCGTTGAACAAGCGGCATAGAGCGGCAATCGGCTCATGGTAGCTTTTGCAACTTGTGCGTACCAGATCGAGCAATTTTTTGGCTTCAGTGTGGTTTGCAATCACTTCACCGTCTTTGGCAAGATAAATCAGGTAATAAGGATGCAGGCGGTTTTGTTGATTGATATTCACGCCATCATTGCGATTTTTCAGCGCAAAAATGACACCCGGTTTAAGGCCAAGCTCTGATTGAGCTGGAACAATCGCGTGCATTCCCTTGGGTGCATCGGCTATATCGCCATGTTCTTTGACGTAATTCAGTAAATCCATGCGAAAATCGTTCAAGCCTAGGTCTGTGATGGACACGCCAGTTTTTACATCTTCCAGCTCAATTACTTCATCCTGAAGGCGGCGGAGCTGTTCTTTGCGGTAGGAAATATCGCTGCTTTTTGCAGTCAGAACATTATCATCCCCTGTAGCCGTGACATCCGCAATCACCATACGGTTTTCCACGCGCTCTTTCAGATTGATATATTCATCCAGTGTTATATCCGGCCAGTAGTTGACAAGTTGGATCGTGGAATTGGGGGAGCCAATACGATCCACGCGCCCGAAACGCTGGATAATCCGCACGGGGTTCCAGTGGATATCATAGTTTATCAAGTAGTCACAATCTTGAAGGTTCTGGCCTTCGGAAATGCAGTCTGTGCCAATCAAAATATCGATCTCACCCACTTCTTCCGGCATAACCATAGCCTTTTCTTTTGAACGCGGAGAAAACAGTGTAAGAATAGATTGAAAATCATATCCCTTGCCAAAAGTGGATTTAGGAGCATCCTTTCCAGTTACTTTGGCGGTATGCAGGCCACGGTGCTCAAGAATGGTTTTTGAAATATTTTCATACAGATAATTAGCGGTATCCGCGAAAGCTGTAAAAATCAGAACTTTCTTATTATTGCAGTTAATCGGGTTATCAATCTTCCCGAATACATGCTCCCGCAGATGCTGCAACTTGGCATCATCTTCAGGTGTAATTTTTATCATTGAGGCCAGAAGAGCTTCTATCAAGGCCATGTCTGCGGCTAGATCATGTCTCCATGAATCTACGTCCATATCGCTGAGGCTGATTTGGACTTTTCCTCCTACTGCTTCACTGAAATCGGAGAAATCATCTTCTTCTGCCTCAAGGTTTTCAAGGCCAGCCGTGAAATCCGTTACTTGCATAGCTTGATCATTCTCTTGGAAACGATCAATCGTCTCAAGCGTATCGGTAATGTTGGATTGCAGAGCGCCAAGGGTTAATCTGAAAGCCTCAACGGAACTTTCTAGGCGTTTAAGTAAGTTTGTAGTCATCAATGCCTGCAAGCTGCGTTCGCGGTCAGCTTGACGGAACCGATTTTTTCCGCCTTCCAGTTCTGTATCATAAAGATCTTCATATTTGCGAAGACGGCTGGGCAGGATATAGCTGATTGGCGCATAGACAGCCAGCTTCAGAAGCGAAAGCTGGCCAAAAATCTCATTAAAACCCATGACATCGGTTCGATGTGTCAGTGGGCAATGGAAGGATAACGGTTTTCTACGTTCAGGAAATTTACCAATATCCTTAGTATCGTAGAAAGTTTCGATATGCTTGCGCGAGCGGGCAATTGTTACACTATCTAGTAATTCGAAGAAATCGAAATCCAGTGCATCCAAGATAGTACGCGCTGTTCTTTCATCCGGAGGGAGTTTTGACCAGACATTGAATGCAGCTTGCGCTCGGCGGAATATCTCTTCGATACTCCGTTTTGTTTTGAGTTTTTTATTCAGGCTTTCGGAATCGCCTTCATAGGCAAGCGCCAACTGGTTTCTTAAATCGCTGAAACGGTTGTTGACAGGGGTTGCCGAGAGCATCAGAACTTTGGTTTTTACGCCATCACGTATAACCTTGTTCATCAGTTTCTGATAGCGGGTCTCTTTTTCCTTATAGGCTTCATTGTTTCGGAAGTTATGAGATTCATCGATAACAACCATATCATAATTGCCCCAATTGATTCTGTTCAACGCTATGCCATAGGACTCACCGGATGTGCGAGATAGATCAGTATGGCAAAGTACATCATAGCCAAAACGATCCTTGGCAAAGATATTGGTCTTCAGGTTTTTGTTATAATTCAGCCAATTATCCGCGAGTTTCTTTGGGCAGAGAATCAGCACTGATTTATTGCGTAATTCATAGTATTTAATCACAGCCAATGCTGTGAAAGTTTTCCCGAGGCCGACGCTATCGGCGAGAATACAGCCGTTATAAGTTTCAAGTTTGTTAATAATGCCAACAGCGGCATCCCGCTGGAAATTGAAAAGCTTTTGCCAAATCAGGCTGTCCTGATAACCGGTGCGATCATTCGGCAGAACATCTTCGTCAATTTCTTCCAGAAATTCATTGAAGATATTGTAGAGGATCAAGAAGTAAATTCTTTCAGGCGAATTTTCCTGATAAACAGATTCGATATGGTCGCAGATGGCTTCTGTAACATCTTCCAGTTTTGTCGGGTCATTCCAGATTTGCTCAAAGAGCTGTAAATATCTACCCGTATGCGCGGGATCGTCCAGGCGATTGACAAAGTTTGATATGGCATCGCCTTGTTGGTAGCCAAGGTCAACTGCTGTAAAGCCGTGCAGCGGGGCATACGCAATGTTATTTTCTAGCCCTTGGATGCAGATAAACTGTTGCATCTGGGCTTTGGATTTATTGGATTTGAATTTCGCTTTTTTCCTGACCCAGGCGGCACATTCACGGGCGATTGCTCTTTGCGTTAACTTGTTTCTCAAGTGAATCTCAAAATCAGAGCCATAAAGTGCATTTTCACGGCTGGCTTTAGGGATAAAAAATTCCCGTCTTTCCTTGCGGATTTTGTCTGTGACTTCATTGGGGATGAAGGTCGGGGCAGTGAAGATAAATTCCAAGGAATCAATCTTGGAAAATTCAGACTTTAGAGCTTCATACGCATATATGGAGAAACATGACGCCGCAATTTTTAATCTTGCATTCGAGCGAATGGAAGACTTGATATCATCGCCTAGCAACGAAGTAATGTTATCGATGATTTTCATTCTTTTGAATTCTTCTTACGTTCAAATGCACCGCCAGCTTTTATCCACTCAATCTGCTTCATTTTTTTGGAATTTCCAAAGATGAAGATTTAGCGTGAAACTTTGATAAGCTCGCTGGAAATATATATCAACCGTTCTTTACTGATATTATCCTATTATTTACTCCCTCAATAAATTTTATGGCATTAGGTGTCAGCATTTCACAAAGCAATCCACCGATCTATGGATAATGAACAGAACCTTATGTGAAACAATTAGATAATCTGATTCTAAATTAACAAAATTTGAAAAAACTTAAATAATCAAACCAATAGCATTCTTTTGTTCTCTTAACATTTGTCTGATCTCTTTTTGAAGTTTGCACATTCCATGCTTATAAGCATTCTGGCTTGATCTGGCTTTACCGGTTGGTGTCTTTGCTCCGGTCGATTGTTTCCACGGCCGCCAATTCCTGATTAGCTCCGCTTGCCTCAATCGTTCCTCTGGTGTCCAGTGTCGCATTGTTGTCCTCGCTTAATAGTTCGTTTGATGGATTTTTTGTTTTCCCCGCGTGCATAGGGGATTGGTTGCCGTTATTGATCTGCTGGTGTCCCTGCGAAATATTGGCTTGTTTGGCAAAAACTATCGGCGGGTTCTTGATCGTTGCCAGTATTTCTGCGGTGCGCGCGCATTGGGCTTGTGCTTTCAGCGCCAGCCGCATGTAGGTTTCTGCGGATTTGAGAGAATTACCCATAGCATGGGCAGATCGCAATGTAAGAGTATTAAAAACTGTATTTAGTGTTACGACTTGTGCGGTTAGCGTGGCTTCCAGTTCGCTTAAATCACCTGCAATGATCTTCTGTGATTTCTCTTTCATCACTTCAACAGCTTCAGTAATATCAATCTTATCTAAATTGGTTGCGGCCACGACTTGCAATGTAAGAGCATTGTTTATGAGCGGGGATAGCTGTATTTCTGTTAGCTGACGTATTTCACTCTTGCCTTCTTCCTTCATGATTGTGAGTTTTTGTGCATTTTGCTTTGAAGATGCCTTGGCTTTATTTCTTTCAGTCATATTTAATCCCTATGAATTGATTCTGACTTATTACCTTATTGAATCTGTGCTTTCTGAATTAATTCCAATAGCAAGAATGCATCATATTTTTCTCGCGGTATGATCATTTCAAAGGTTGCCACGTTGCGAATTGCCATGCTCAAAATCGCATTATCAGGATCACTTTCTAAATCGGTAATAAATGCCCGCTGTGAATCTGGTTGCTCTGCCAGCATCGTTAATACCTTTTGCCGTCTGTATTCAGGCTTCAAATCTGTGATTGCACAAATATTTTTTTCAATATTCCCCTTATTCGCACTGCCAAAACTGACAGAAGGGGCTTTTGGCGGTTTTGGCAGTTCATTCGATGGGGTATTATTAAAATTTTCATCTCTTTCGAGTTGTTTCAGCTTTGATAAATAATTCATTCCTTCACCTCATTCAAGGTGTAAATTTTAGTAGGTCTGCCACCTGTTATTATTTCCGATTCAAACAAGTGGCAATAATCAACTAGCAGATCAATTGCACCCTGTGCTTTGGCGGGCGTTTCTAATCCTGTCCAGCCTTTTCGGTATATTTCCCGCGCTGTAAAAGGCTTATCAGGCTTGTTTGCTGATAACCGTTTCAAAAGGTTTTTGGCTGCATCAATATTCGGTCTGGCTGCAAAGCTATATACGCGCCGTGCATGACTTTCTAAATATTCAGCATAAGCAATAGCACGAAGCAACGATTTTTCATCAACTGCTCCATAGCCTTGATCACACAAGTGATTGATTAATGCGAGTGAGGGTACTAACTTTCTATATTTGGAAAGGTGCGATACAAACGACTCATGTTCTTCACCTGAACGCAATCGACTTTCAAGATTCCTACGCCATTCATAAAATAATATGCCTCTATACTATTTTCAGTTTGATCTGAGTGTGCGTCAGGCAAGCATTGAGAAGGCGTAGCGGTAACTCGGCCTCCCACATACGCCGGTTGAAACGGTAGCAGAACTCATTGAG